>AUXO012412403.1_pt1 | contig 54868 bp, 81 predicted proteins | sample 768731 | NCBI WGS metagenome assembly AUXO01 (sample SAMN02715735, study PRJNA202380) | gut metagenome | biome: sheep rumen | host: Ovis aries | place: New Zealand: Palmerston North
GGTTAGTACTCAAGATTTTCATTCTTGCAAGAGGGGTTCGATTCCCCTACCGGCTACAAAGATAACGATGGATTGGATAAGTTGATTAACGACTTATCTTTTAATTTTTAAAACTGTTTATAGAGAATGCTATTACAAATGTGATGGCTAAAGAGAATTTAATTTAATTTGAGGAAAATTATCAACTAATGTAGAGTCTCAGCGTAGCGTTTAGTTGATTGGCCTTATTGGTCTACCTCGTAAATCAAAATTATGATGAGAAATTTTTTAATTATTATGACTATGTTTTTTACGTCTTTAACTAGTGTAGGCGCTCAAAATATAGAGGAAGATAGTATTTTTAACACTAGTGCAGAGAATTGGAATAAATTAATTGAAGCTATCATTCACGTAGAGAGTGGTGGTAATCCTAGAGCAAGGAGTGGAAGCTCTGTTGGTATACTCCAAATAACTCCAATATGTGTTAAAGAGTGTAATAATATTCTTAGAACACAAAAGTATTCTTTATCTGATCGGTACAGCCCAGAAAAGTCTAAAGAGATGTTTGCTTTAATTCAAAACAAGTATAACCCGAGGCATAACATTGAGAGAGCAATACGACTTTGGAATGGAGGACCAAAATATTCAATAAAGAATACTAACAGATACTTCAACAAAGTAATGAAGTACTTTAATGGAAGAAAACAGTAAAATAAAATATAGGGAGTTCAATCTCCCTTTCTTTTTCCTTATATATGATATGAAGAAGATATTAATAGTATTAATGTTATGTTTTGCAATAACGTCATGCGATCAGAAAATTGCAAGAAATTTTGGAGGAACAACGACGATTAAACTTGATCCAGGTCAGAAATTAATAGAAGCTACATGGAAGGAAAGTTCTTTATGGTATTTGACTGAGCCTATGGAATCAGGGTACGAGCCTAAAACAAAAGTTTTCAAAGAGAGTTCTGAATGGGGAGCTCTTGAGGGAAAAGTTATCTTTATAGAAACAAGATGATAAAATATTATGGACAAAAAATTCTTCGACAAGAGTCTGAAGATGTAATACAAGGTCAGCCAGAGCTAATCTCTATCCTAGAAACTATGAGAAAAACTCTAGCTGCTTCAAAGGGAGGAGTTGGATTAGCAGCACCTCAAGTTGGTTTTAATAAGTCTATAGTAATAACTGGCCAGAAGGATGAAGATGTATTTTTGAATCCATATATAACTGAAACTGGTGAAGAGACTTGTTCGATGGATGAGGGTTGTTTAAGTATTCCAGGAATCTATGAATCAGTAGAAAGGCCTAAGAAAATAAAACTAGAGTATGATACTTATCCTGATTGGAACCATGTTGAAGTAGAGCTTGATGGTTTGAAAGCTAGAATATTACAGCATGAGGTGGATCACTTGGACGGAGTATTATTTATTGATAAAATATCATCTTTTAGAAAAAGAATGATTAGTAGTAAACTTAAAGCATTAGCTAAAAAGAATAAAGGGGATTAATTTCTCCTTTCTTTTCCTTACTAATGTGTTAAAAATAACAAACAAAAATGGAAAGAAATATTGAACTTTTGAAAAAATTGATTGAAACTCCTAGTCCTAGTGGAGATGAAGGCACTATTGCTAAAGTTTTCATTGACGAATGTTTAAAGGGCGAGGGAGTTCGTTCTGAAGGAATTGATAGAAATTTTAATGCTGCCGTTACCAAAGGAACTGGTAATTTTAGGTTGATGATTGGGGCTCACTATGATAATATTGGTCTTATGATTCAATGTATTACAGAGCATGGCTTTCTTCATGTGGTTCCTAATGGAGGCTCTGATAAAAAGATAATGCCTGGGCAAATTGTAGATATTATTACACAGGATAATGGAATTGTTACTGGTATTATTGGAAAGGCACCTATTCATGTAGAATCTTCAGAACAAAGAAAGATGGTTGATTCTTGGGATAAGATTCTAGTAAATGTAGGAGCATCTTCCAAGGATGAAGTAAAAGAGATGGGCATTGCAGTAGGTGATTCTATTGTATTTCATTCCGGGCAAAGTATCTATGAATTTGGTCCGAAGAAAGATAAAATAATGTCCAAAGATCTTGATGATCAGGCAGGTATTTATATTGTAGCTGAAGTCATGAAGAGGGTAAAAGTTCCTGATGGTATAACACTTTGGGGACTCGGTTTTAGTGATGAAGAACGTGGATTAGTGGGAGCAGGTATTGCTTCAAATGCAATCAATCCAGATCTTAGTATTGATATTGATGTTACTCCCAGTACAGAATCTGAACAAGGTATCTCTAAGGAGGAATTCGGCGATGTAGAAATTAATAAAGGAGTTGTTCTCACATATGGTATGGGTAAATCCAGAAGAATTGGGAAAGCCTTGAAAGCAATTTGTGATGAGCAGAATATTCCATATCAATTTGAGGTTTCAACTGCAGGGGGTACAAATACAACGGCTATTCAAGAGAGGTCGATGAACTGTGAAACATATTTGCTATCGCTTCCTAATTTGAATATGCATACTAATGTAGAAATCTGCGGCTGGGTTGATATTGAAGCATGTATCAATCTTCTTATAGCATATATCGAAAATTTTAAGATTCCTGAATAAAAACAACCTAATAAGAGAGGGAGTAATATCCTTCTCAGAGACATGATAACAATTAAAGATATATTAGAGTATATTGGTTTTAGAAAGAATCATCATACAGTAAAACCGAAACTAGAAGATGATTTCGAAGATGACGATGAAGATAGTGATCTTCCAGTTGGTTTAAGGAGTTTATTATGAAACATTTAATAGTAGGGCTTGGAAATCCAGAACCGAAATATTTTAAGACTAGACATAATTCTGGTTTCATGGCATTGGAACATATTGAAGGTTTAGATTTCAAAAAAGAGAAATATGGTTGGGTAGCTAGAAAAGGAGATACAATATTTCTTAAACCTGATACTTATATGAATTCTAGTGGTGAAGCAGTTCATTACTGGATGGCAAGAGAAAAAGTTCCCCTAGAAGGAGTATTAATTGTAGTTGATGATCTCTCACTTCCTCTTGGAACAATAAAAGTAAAACATGGAGGCAGTGCAGGGGGACACAATGGACTAAAGAGTATAGAGGCTTGTTTAGGAAATAATAAGTACTCTAGACTAAAAATCGGTCTTGGTAACAACTATGTAAAAGGAGAACAGTTAGAATTCGTTTTAGGAGAATTTCCTGAAGAGGAACTTAAGATGATAAATTTTGAACGAATTGTTCAGATGATCTTTAGTTTCATTTATAATGGAATAGAAAAAACGATGAATGATTTTAATGGGATAAGTTAATAAAATGCTTATCCTTTCCTTTTTCTTCCTTATTAGTGGAAATGAATAAATTAAACTTTATAAATGTATGAGTAAAATAAAATTTGCAGCGATAAGTGATTTACATGGCAACTTGGTTTCTTTGACTGAGCCTGCTGATATTTTACTTATTGCTGGGGACATCATTCCTATTAAGTATGAAGGAAGGAGTGATGGTTGCAAAAAATGGCTTAAAAATACATTTATTCCATGGTGTTTAGCTCAACCCGTTTTGCAGGTTATAATTGTAGCTGGTAATCATGATGATTATTTTGAAAGACATGGAGATGTATTTAGAGAGATGATTAAAGATGAAAGGATAACTTATTTAGAGAATGAATCTGTAATAATTCCTGGAAAAAATATTCCTGGGGATGAATATGTTGTCTATCATATTTATGGAACACCACTCTGTAAACCTTTTGGAAATTACTCCTTTATGGTTCCTTTAGATCAACAAAAAATTATTTTTGATCAATACAGAAATGAAACTCCCCAAGCCATTCATGATAAAATATTTCCTGACGATAATAGCGCTGTCATTAGAAGCATTGTTCTTAGTCATGATGCTCCTTATGGTTGCAGTGACATCATTTTGGACAAATCTTGTAAATGGTATGATGGAAAGCACATTGGAAATCCAGAATTAAGAAAGTTTATTGAAGATAGTAAACCAAACCTAGTAATTCATGGTCATCTTCATACATCTAATCATCAATCTGAGTATATTAATGATACTGAGGTTAGATGTGTTTCAGTAGTTGGAGAAGACTATAAAGTTCATTATGATCCATATTACTTCTACCTATAAATCAGATAAGTTAGATTGGGAAAAAGGTAATTGGAAAGCCCGACAAACTTATACCTATACAGATTCGTATTTTCAAAATATGACAGACGATGAGGCAATTGAATATCATCTTCAATGCAAACATGGTTATGAGTATAGTGGGGAATTTAATGGATATAAACGTAAAAAGCTATGAGTAAGAAATCAAAAAGTAATCAAGACGCCAAGAGACAAAGGAGAGCTCTTGTTGAAGAATTAATAGATGATAATCTTGAGGCTAATGTATTAGAAAGTCTTAAAGGTAGGTGGGCTGAAAATAGTAAGAAAATGAAGAAAAGGTGAGAACTTGGAAAAGGGATAAAGAATATTATATGTTCATGAATATAGATAAAGCTATAAAAGAAGCTAAATTATATATTAAACATCCTGGATATGAAATCATTTAAAAATAACATATTTGCGCCTTATATTCCGATTACTTCAACGTATATAGTAGGAAATTGGTTTTCTTACCAAGAAGGTGAAGCACATACATGGCGAAAAGATAGAGAAATTTATCTTAGAACTCCTATATATGCGCAGCCGCTTGATCCACCGACTGGAAAGATATTCTATTTGGATATGGGTCAGCCATGAAAAAGCATACTTGGAGACGAGATAGATCTGCGTATAGAAAATCACGTTATCATTCAGTATGGAAAGATCAATATGGAAATATACTATTTGAAGATTGATTTCTTCTTGCAATGAAAAAAAAATAAAGGTTGGAGATTTAATTATCTCCTTCCTTCTTTTTCTTTGGATTAATGATCATAGTCATTCTCTTACCTTCCATAATTGGCATTTTTTCAGCAGTTCCTACCTCTTCAAGTGCTGATGCAAACTTTAACAGCAAAACTTTTCCTTGATCTGTGTAAATTATTGATCTGCCTTTAAAAAACACAGAAAGTTTTAACTTATTTCCTTTAGATAGAAATTCTTTTGCATGTTTCAGTTTAAACTCAAAATCATGATCATCCGTCTGTGGAGTAAATCTAATCTCCTTAACTTCAACTTTAACTTGTTTCTTCTGTATCTCTTTCTCTCGTTTTTTCTGTTGATAAAGATACTTTCCGTAATCCATAATTTTACATACGGGAGGTTGAGCGTTAGGGGATATTTCTATCAGATCTAATCCTTGTTCTTTAGCTTTTTCTAATGCTTCAGATGTCTTCATTACCTCTGATACTCCTTCATCAACTATACGAACTTCTTTAGCAAAGATTTGTTCGTTAATCCTATTGCTTTTCTTATTATCTTTCTTCATTTTCATTATTAAGGCTTTGAGTTCCTTATGTGTGTATGAAAAGAAGATTAACAAAAGATAGTGAAACAGAATGGTTTAGCGGAGTAATTGGAGGTTTAGCAAACTATTTTGGATTAGGTGATTGGAAAGACGCAATTAGAGTGTTATATCTCATTGTAAGTTTCTTCTCCTTTGGCTCATTAATATTATTCTATTTCATTCTTGATCTGCTTATGCCAGAATCAGATGAATAGAGATATGTTTTGCATGTCAGAATGTCTTACTTGTGAAAGCAGGGCATTCTTTTTTTCTGTCATTCTGTCATTTGGCATCATATTTGCTACATTAATAGTGAAAGACATCTACGGACGGTGTCTAAACTATTAAATTTTTTTATTATGATTAAAGAAACAGATAAAACTTATGAAGTGGTGTTTGAAGCACTTGGACTTGGTAAAGATGATATTTCAATAGAAGTAGAGAATAATGATCTCTTAATCATCAAGGCTGAAAATTACATCTATGGAAGCTATAAAAGAATGCTCTGGCTAAGTGATGATATAGACAAAGATAATATTACAGCAAGTTGTAATAATGGTTTGTTGACAATTACATTACCGAAGAAAGAACAAGAAATCAGAAAGATCGAAATTAAGTAAAAAGAGGGAGGGACCAATAAAGTCTCTCCTTTTTATTTTATCCATTAATCTGGCTCTTTACTACTTTACTAATTATTCCTCCATCAGCTGTAGGAAACTTAGATCTAACTTGACCAATAATAACACCCATATCTTTCATTGATAGAGGATGATCAATAGTTTTAATGATCTCTTTTACTGAAGATTCAATATCTTCTTCACTAACTGGAGCTGGAATAAACTCCTCGAGAATCTTCAATTGAGACTCTACTTCAGCAGCGTGACCTTGATTACCAGCTTTTTTAGAGTTTTCAATCTCATCTTTAAACTCTTTAGCCATCTTCTTGAGAACATTTAACTCTTTAATTTCAGGCAAATTATCTGAAATCTTTAGTTTTTCTTTAATTTTAGCATTATCTATTTCAGATTTCATTAACCTTAACACAGTGAGACGAACTTTATCACCAGCTTTAAGCGCCTCTACCATTAACTTACTTACTTCAATATTCATATCTCTTTTAATTAATTTATTTCTATCCATCCTTGGGAATAGAATGAACTTTTTCTATAAGTATCAACATCCATGACAGTTGTATCCTCAAATCGAATCACTTCAGCCCATTTATCCCACCAGATATATTCCAAATTAGAATAACATTGATGCCTGCATTTCTTTCCAGTTTTACAGATAGCTATTGCTTCATCAATTCCCATATTTCTTTAGAAATTCTAATTCTAGCCTAGTCATCTTAGGTTTACGATCTTTCAGCTCTTGCCTAATATCCTTCTTAGTTACGAAAACTTTGATAGTTTTTCCATTCTTGGAAACATAATCTATCCCATAAGGAAATGTCTTTTGCAGTAGACTAATGAGCTTAATTGTCTTAGTCTTTCTTAATGCCTCTTTAATTGAATCCATAATCAAAAGTTTGAAATATATTTGTTATAGTCAGTTTCATCTTTCAACTCAATTAATTCTTTGTTAGAGTAATCATCTGTAAGTTTCCCATCTATTGTAAGAGTAAGACCTCTTGTTAAACCTTTCTTATACAGAATGCTATCACTACTCTTTCCTAAGAAATCAAACATAATCTCTTTTCTAGAGTTAATAGAAGTTACTTTAAAATATTGCCTAACGTCCTGACCAGTATGATGATCTTTAGCGTCCGTATAAAATAACTTTCCGGCAAATTTATTAGTATCAATCTTTTTATACAGCTGTTCTCGTTTATTAATTTCACTATCAACAGCAGATATTAAAGAGTTAGCTTCTATTGTATAATTGTTGGACAGAGTCTCTTTCAAAAGCTCTAACTGATCTATCGTAAGTGAAGTTACATCACTAGTCTTTGTTTGTTGACCTGTAGATTGAATCGTTATAGTTGTCTGTCCTGAGGTTGGAAACATTGACTCAAATTCTTTAAGACACTCTTCTCTATTAGCTTCTGGAACATAATCCCCATATTCAAGGATAGTTGTCGTTCCTAAAGTATTCTTTATTTCTTGATGAACTTCTTCTACAGTATCTCCATCCTTCACAGGAATAGAAATTCCCTGTTTATTCAACCAAGCTGCATCTTCTTTGGAATTGAGTACAGACCTCATAAAGATTTGTTTATTGTCTGTATTAATCCAATTTCCACACAGAGGAACATATGCCCTAAAGTCTTTTCCGTCATTATATAAGTAATAGATTATCCAAGGACTCTCTAAAGTTCTAATTCTACACTCAATAAAAGGAACGCCATATGCAAGACAACCAGTACCTAGAACTTCAAAATCTTCAATATGAGGCTCTATTACTGATTCAATATCAGTCTTTACTTTATTAGCAAATTTTCCAAGAGACTCGTTTTCAATATTAGTTAGTAAAGCCGCAACTAAGTAAGTTATTCGTTCTTTACTTAACGTTTTCACATAATCTTTATCCCCAACAGAAATACCAAGATTAGATGGAAGTATCATTGCCTTCATTAGATCTTTAACAATCCATTTTCCTAATCGTGCTGCTAAATTTCTATTGAAGGACTCTAGGTCACTTTGAACTGTCTTCAATTGTCTAGGCTGTACTTTACCAATATTAGGAATGAAGATATTACCATTAATCTTATTTTCTGTTATAGGATCAGGTTCTAGTTGAGATTCAAAGTCAAAGATACGTGCTTCTTCTTTGTCAATATCCCCTTTTGGTACATAACCGCATAACCTTTTTCCATCATGATAAATATAAAAATTTGTTCCTAAGTTATCTTTAACCTCAATGAATGGAACCTTCTTTTCTATTGTAAGTCCAACCCTTACGATATCAATAGTAGTAAATGAAACACCACCCCAAGCTAATTCTTCATATAACTGCCCAAAACCATCTTTGAATTCATCATCTTGATTTTCAGGATCTTGGGAATAAATTCCTAGGCAGGCGACAGTAGCTTGGCATATTTTAGTTGCTAATGTTTCACCAGATCTACTTTCTATAATTTCTGTATCATAACTACTTTCTATAGTTGATTGTAACAACTTAAGAAATTCTCTTTGTGATATATTTTTTACTTTCATAACAAATATAAGGAAAAGAATAGGAGAAATTAATCTCCCTTTTTATTTCTAACAAAATACATTCTCATCATAATATCCCTTTTTCAAGGCTTGTATGAAAAACTGTATATCTTTAATTGACATTGGTGTAAAATTATTAGCATCAACTCCTACGTCAATTCCCCAGCGTTTAATTTTCTGTCGTCCATGAATATGACCGAATAATCCATAAGATCCATTAGTTCCAAGTAAAGGATTAAGATTCCTTAAATACTCTGGTTCATGATTAAAGATTAACTCAGCACTGAGATCATGGTACTCAGACTCAATGTCATTATCTGGCTCTAGTTTAAAATGCCCAAACTCTTTATACCCGATAACATCTTTAAATCCAATACGTATCATAGATTCTTTGAATTCATCGAAAGACTTCCAGTGAAGATCTATTTCTCTTTTTTCATAATTTCCGCATTGAAGAATTATATTGCCATTAAGATATTGTAACCAATCTCTTTCACCAAAATCTCCTAAATGATAAACGGTATCTTCATGCCTTACTACCTTATTCCACCTTTCAACCATCGTCCAATTCATGTCTTCTGTACTAATGAATTGTCTTTTGCTAAGAGTAAGTGCTCTTTGTGATTGAAAGTGTGTATCTGAAGTAAAGAAGATCTTAGGTGCCATTTTATGATGATTAATCCACACATTAAGAGCTTTTAAGCAATCATCTAGTGTAGTAAATACCCTAGAGACTCCATATTTTTTAGCTTTATATTCCATATATCGCCTTGTATGGACCTCAGGATCAATACCTAAAATAATTCGCTTTCCTCTAACTAGGTTCTCCATTAGCTCAATTTTAGTAGTTTGAGCATAATCTCGTCCTTCAATCTTTTGAATTTCTTTAGGAACCCAAAATAAGATTAGATCACTCATTCTAAGTGCTTTGGTTTCCCATTCAACTTGTTCTTCCCATACAAAAGATTCTCCTAATTCACCACTTCTTCTAGGATTAAGAAATTCTATACCTTCTATTTCAGGAATAGTACTTTGCCAATCAGGTGCTCCTTGTATTGGCCCTGCCAGGAATACATATGTTTTATCTTTCTTTACTCCTGGTACATGCTGTTCAATTGCTCTTATCATAATTTATATTTAAAAAGGTAACGGTGTTTCATCTATTATCTGTGCATATTTAGTTTTATATATAATAAACCCCTCATCTAATCCGGTATGTCGACAAGTAGGCATCACTGTTTTAATAACATATCTCTTTTCATGAGCTGTTATTATATCTACAACTCTTTTTTCATTATATGCCCATATTAAGAATGGATATGTATTTCCATTATCTAAAATTGCCTTAAAATATCTCAAAGTGAATCTAATTGAACAAATACTAGATTATTTTCTATCCAAAACTTTAAATTCATATAAGAATCCATAATTTCTTCTGGCCATTCTTTGTTTATATAAACCATTTCAAATCTCTCATTCATCATAGCTTTTGTAATTCTCTTCTTTCCCTTCCAAACACTCATATCATTTTCCCACTTTCGTATCTTTCCTATATTTAAAAGAGATAAAAGCGCTTTAGGAGGATTCTGAAGAGGATTAATTGATAATAGAAATCCTCTTGTAGGTTCATTATCAATACCACGAATAAGCCAGATATACTTATATTTTGAATTTTTTCTTAATAAAAATTTAGGCAGTAAGTCCTTAGTTGTCATAGAACCCTGCCTTTTTAAACATGTGATCCATCTTAGTCCAATCAACGTGACTCAATCTAGCAATATGCTTCTCTCCCGTTGCATAGGAAGTATAAGTTACTAGATTAGATTTAAGAGGAGTGCCCATTGCCATATCATCGATTAAGATATCAGCTAATAGCTTTCGCGATGTACCTGTTCCAGTATTTTCTTCTCCTTCAAATCCATTTACACCTTTAAGTGGAATTCCATTATCTTCAAACCAATTAATAGCTTCTTGAAGACTACTAATTTCTCTCAATTTGCCATTAATATAGTTAAAAGGATTATCAGGAGATTCATTACGGCAGGTCCATAAAACAATGTCATGTCCTGCATCTACTAGTTTCTTAAGTACATGTGCAGCTCCTGTATCGTATAAAGTACTTCCACTCTCCGGAAGTTTTGGAACTACAGTACCATCAAAGTCACATAATATAATCATACCCTTCCAAATCTAATATTTTTCTTAAATTCTTCCCAATTCTTGGCTGCTGCGAGAGTAAACCCATAAGACACACAACTTTGAAACTCCTCTACCCACTCTTGAATTGAACAATCTACATCAATCCAGGTCCAAGCTGAATCACTAACTTTTATAGTCGGATTATGCTTTTTCCACTCTTCTGGATTTTTATAACCTGCTCTAAGAGATTGAATCTCAATAGTTGTATTTCCATGATAAGCTCTACAAAAGCCGTTAGCTCTTGCTTGATATCCATTAGTTCCATAATACTGCTCTTGATTAGAAACTTCTACAGTATCGTATTCTCCAGTATTAGGATTTCTATTTTTTTGATATAAAGTTCCTTCTGCTTCAATTATTCTGGCGAAATCTTTACCAATCATAACATAATCAGCACCAAGAGCCATTGCTTTTAAGACATCAGCAGGACTTTCAATACCACCATCTGCAATAATCTTTACGGGTCTAAGACCAACACCTCCAGTCGCTTTAAACTTAGTCATATCCATTAAAAGAGATGCCATTGGATAATGAAATCCATATTTCTCTTTATCTACTAAAGATCCTGAACTAATACCAACCCTTATATAATCAAATCCAGCCTTACTGTAATCTGAATAAGTTTCAACATTACCTACATTTCCACCCATTACGATTACCTGAGGGCCATATAATTTCTTTAGTTCAAAACATAACTGAAGAAGATTAGTATCATGTCCATTTCCACAGTCAATACAAATATGAAGTTTTGGACCTAATCGCCTCTGATCAACATTCAAAAAGTTTCTTTGAATTTCACTGATACTAAAAGCAGAGAATATCCAAGGACAATATTGAAGTCTTAACTCTAAAGATTCAGTTCTTGGCATTACTGGTCTTATTCCATAATCTTGCCATATTTTACAGCTATTTTCACCAACAACAGCTTCCATTGGGCTAGTGAAGATTGGAAGTGTATCTGTTATTCCACTATTATCCAATTCATCCTTAACTGTAAAACATGCTTTACTTCCCAGTGAACCATTGTTAGTTCTAGCTGGGAGCAATGTAATATCATCTAATTCTAAAAGTCTTTCCATAATACTTTCATTATTAATTTCATATTCAAGAATAAGGAAAAAGAAGGCAGAACTATTTACGTTCCACCAATTTAATTATATTTGTAGTATCTCTAATAGATTGAACATAATACTCTTTCGGTATATATCCAGAGTCCATTTTCTCCAGCAGTATAAAATTATCATCTCCTAATCCGACAACTTTATATCCAACCTTAACAAAATAAATTTTATCACTTCCTACTAAAGTATTAAGACCTTTTTCATGATCTGTACAGGATGACAGGATTAAGAGAAATAGTAACAATACTTTCTTGAATATTCCCTTCATTAAAGTTTTACAGAGATTCATTTTGCCATTACACTTATTCTCTAAGTCACATCCTGTACATTTATCATCTAAAGCACTCTCTAAAGTATACTTAACTCCATCAAGTACTAAGTAATTTGGCCATTGGATTGGTCTACTTTTCCCTCGTCGATCTACACCAACAAAAGAACCCTGACCATCAATTCTTTCAATGATCCACTCATCTTCATCAATACTAAAGGCCTCTGAAACAAATTCACCAAGCATATCTTTAGGAAGGGGCTTACCATATTTCTCTGCATATGTCAATAAAACCCAAAGTAATTCTTCTCTAGGTTCAATGCCCTTTTTATACTCTCTATTTTGATATTCGTCAGAGCTATATTTACTTACTACCTTTTCTATAATCTTTGTTCTTTGATCTTTAGTTAGGGCATGAAATTTATCAGCCCACCTTTGTTCAACCTTCGCAGGCCAAACATGATTTTTATAGAACCATGATTTATCTTTTTCTGCTTCCCAAGGAATTTTTAATCGGGCTGATAAACACTTAGCTAGTGAATTTCTATTTGTCCTTAGATATGCAGTTGGATATTGTTTTAATATTTCCTCTTTTAGGTTTTCAAAGATAGGTATAGTACAATTCTCTGCAAAAGTTGGAATTATATCATCTTCAACTTGAATTAAAAGAAATTTTTTAGAATTATCAACTATAATCCAATATAAATTTTCCGTAGAGGTGTAACATCCAATTAAGAAGACTTGTTTATGTAATTTTCCTATATGGACATAAGATCCTCCTAACCAATCTATATAAGCTTTACAAATTTCTTTAGTAAAAGTCATATCTTGTATTCTTTAGATTTTCTAAATCCTGTACTCCAATAAATCCTTTCTCTTCTAAAAGATCAATTAGTTCAGGAACTTCATATTTAATATATTTTCCCCAGGCAATCCTAACAGCCACTATAGTATCACCATCTTCTTCTATATGGTCGATTTTAATTTCTCTCGGCATCTTAGAATTAATCTTATTAATTAAATTAATTTCTGCCTCTTTAATTATTTTACAACATTCTTCAAATTTCTTCAATAATTCTTTCATACACACATAAGGATTTCAAAATCTTATATATGTGAATAAAATTTTTAAAAATAACTATGAGTTTATTAAAAATAAAAAGAATAAGTGTATTGACTCCTAAAGGAGAGCGAATTCTTTCGTTTATGCCTATAGATGAACATTTACTTAATGAACAAGAGTATACACCTTGTGATAAGCAATGTCCATATGGCCCCGAACTCTGTGATAAAATAAAAGACCCAAGAGATCCAACTAATCCTAAAAAATGTTTTGGGGATTGGTGTGCAAATCTTGGAAATAATGAAGGAGATCAACCTGAGTATGCAAATTGTGTACCCATCGAAGGAACAATTGAGGAAAACCTAGGAGATATACAAGATATACATCAGACACTAATTGAGAAAGATCCTCTTGTTAAATTAACAAATGTTATTGATAATGTTTGTGACGGATATTGTGATATGTATGAACAAACACATTCTCAATGCAATTCCAATAACAAGCTGTGTATCTTAAGAAAATTGTTTAAAAATAATAAGAATGATTGAAGAGGATAATAAAATATATATTCCACCGGATTATTCACAAGAAGAGGTAAATTATGATTCGGACTTTGATGACGACGATGATGATCCTGCAGATTATGAATTTCCAGATGATGACGAAAATGACGTCGAGGAAGAAGAATTATCTAAACAACAAGAACAATTAAATGAGAAACAAATGAGTGTACAATCGCCTTTTGGACAAACTCCTCAATGGGGTACGCCCAGCCAACAAACAACTCCTTGGGGAACATCAAATCCCTCAGGACAACAAACATTTCCTTGGCAAACTCAAAGGCCTGCTGCTCCTGTAACTCCACAATATTCCTGGCAATTCCCAGGACAACAACAGCAACCAGCAGGACCTAATGTACAAGGACCTACACAAGCAATTAGAATTGATAGACCAAAACAAATAGTCATAATTGATGTATTCGATGGACTTATTGAATCTTTGGCAAGTGAGGGTCAACCTAATATTCCACCAAGAGCAGTTTATGACATTAAACTAAAATTTGATGTTTGGAATGCTTTAAGGAGTTTTAGCCCTCAAGTAGTTTATGCAATTTTCCCAGCTCTTACAACAGACGCAGAGGGGAAGAAAGCATGGCAAGCTGCTATTAAATACCTAACTTATAGCTTAAGCTCTTATTTGCAAATTCCTGAATATAACTGTATTATCATTAAACAAATGGTATTTGGTCAACCAAAAGAAGTTATTATAAAGGCTATTGCAGATAAATTAAATGATAAAAAAGCAGCTGTATATGTTGGAGTAAATAGCGGTTATTGGGGACTTGGAAATGGAGATCTTCTTGCAGCTAAACACTGTCAGATAGATTATGCAGATATATTTCAATTAACTAAAGGAGAAATTTAAAAAAATTATGGATCAAAAATGGATTATTGATAGTGGTGTATTCTATCCAATTCCCGGAGATACTACACTGCACTTATCACCAGGACCTGGAGTATTTCAATTTTATAAAAACCCAGATCCAAGAGACGGAAGACTAGGTCTAAAGAGAATTAGTGATGATTTCAAGTTTGATTTTAAAATCTATGACTTGGGAAGTGAAAAAATCATTGATACAATCGAAAAGACTTGGAATTCAGACTATTATGTAAAAACTGGAAGAAACCTTGGTGTGATTTTTAATGGAATCAAGGGAACAGGGAAAACAATCTCTGCAAAAATCCTATGTAATAGAATGAAACTTCCTGTAGTAATTGTTCCATACTGTGTTCCCGGTATTCAAGACTTCTTACAGGCCCTTGAATTTGAATGCGTAATTCTTATTGATGAGGCCGAGAAAACATTTAAGTCTAATACCAATAGTGAAATGGACTCCGATGAGATTCTTCTTAAGTTGATTGATGGAGTTTATAATAAGGCACGTAAATTGTATGTCCTTACAACAAATAAACTAACAATTAACGAAAACCTCCTGGGACGACCTGGACGAATTCGCTATATCCAACAGTTTGGAAATCTTACGGAAAAGGCCGTTCATGAATTTATTGATGATAATCTTCTTTATCCAGAAAAGAAGAATGATATCCTAAAAGCTGTAGACCTTCTTGAGATCTCAACGATTGATATCCTTCGCTCAATGGTAGATGAGGTTAATATTCATCAAGAACTCCCTGAAGATTCCGCACTGAATGTACCTAAAGCAAATCATATCTTCCGTATTCTTCGATTCCCTGAGCTTGAGGGTGAAGTACTTGAGAAAGTAAGAGGACTAATTGTTCCTCTCGTAAAAGAAGGAAAATTACTTACATGGCTCAATGAAAAGCGTGAAGGTTATGATGGTACTAATTCAGATTGGATATATGATGAGTATAACGGCTATGAAACCAAACTTACTTGTCAGTTCTCTAGTCTCTGGAAAGGTATGAGAACTAATTATGGAGAGATACTGGAAGAACCTGGAATTGATGGCTTCTTTACAGTAAGTGGATCATATGGCGAACCGTATACTTGTGTTATGCTGTATAAAAAATCAGATCCTAGTTTGTATAGAAATGCACTTTAGAAGTATTATAGAGAGGGTGATATCCTTCTCTATTTTTTCGACTTGAAAGGATCTAACATGTAATAAAAAGAAGGGAGATTAATTTCTCCCTCTAATTTTCTATTCAAAGCCTTATATATGAATAAAAAACATGCAAAACAAATGAAAAGAAAATTTACTGATGACGACTTAATTTTTATAATGGTCGTTATGTTTATGCTTTCAATTTTTGGTCCTAGTTTAAGAAGATCAAAAAATATTAGCATGAGAGTGTATGACGAGGCTCAAATAGAGTCGGAAGAAGAGAAAGAACGTCTTGTCACTGTAACTAGGTACAATCCAGTAATAGACCAGTGTGATGAGGATCCTCTTATTACAGCAGATAATAGTGAGATTGATCTAAGAAAACTTAAAAATGAGGAACTAAGGTGGGTAGCAGTTAGTAGAGATCTTTTAGGAGAATTCTCTTATGGAGATACAATAAAGCTAACATGTCAAAATGATCCTAGTATTAATGGTACTTATACAATTCACGACTGTATGAATAAGAGGTGGAAAAATAGAGTAGATATCTTAACACACGTTGAATCTGATCATGGATGTGGAAAGTGGGAAGACGTAAAACTAGCAAAATTATAAGAGAGGGAAATTAATCCTTCTCTTTTATTTTATTTTTATTACACCATTAATAGTAAATATTCTTAATATTAATATATGCTCAATAATTGCTAATATCCCTACCAGTGCTAATATATTTTTCATTTATTAGTAGGTTTTCCTCCTCCTGTTACTATTCCCCAACTTAAAAATGGCATTAAACCGAGGAGAATATATAAGATAATTTTCATTGTACTTGGAATATCTGTTCCATTTGTTAACAACTCTTTCCACAAAAATCCGTATACTGCAAGAAATCCAACTATAAAAATTAACTTACCGATTCCGATATTTTCTAACTTCATTTTTTCTTCTTTCATACATTTATAAGGATTTCTGTCCAAAATCTAATCCTGTACGATCGAACATACTTTTCAATTCCTCATAAATTTCATATTTCATCGTACCTTGTTTAGGCATTTCTGGATTAAGAAGAGTTGTATTTCTATTTTCCCAGAGCCATTTATTTAATTGAAATTCCGTACTACCAAAGATCTCTTCAACTTCCTCCTCATCATAGAACCACTCATCTAAGAACTCTACTTTATAATCTTCTAATCTAAGATGTAATTTTAGTTCTAATAATCTATCACCATCTCGTATTCCTAAGAACTCTCCAAGCGGATTATGAAGAAGATATTGTTGTTTTCTAGTTTCAATATCATCAGTGAAACCTACCTTTACAACTTTTCTATTTCCTTTATAAGAACCACTTCCGAATAAGTATAACATAATAAAAAATTAAGGGTAATCCACATAACCCCTCATTTTACACAACCATTTTAAATCACCTCTATTAACAGACTAAGAAGTTTATCTAGCTTCTATAATATTTGTATCAACGCGGGTCCACGTGGAGTCTCCCATTCTAATATTTTGTCCAATGCCAAAACCTGGAGCTGCACCACCAATTACCCAAGGATTATTGTAAGGATTATTAAGAGCAGTATAACCAGGACCTACATAATACTGAGGTTGAGTATTATATAAAGATGCAGAACTACTTTTATCAAACATTCTTACAACATTCTCTGCTACCATTGTGATAGATTGAACGAGTGTAATAAATTTGCCAGTTACATCTTGAGTCTTCCTCAAACCCTCCACTACTTGGATACCAGTACTAACGGTTTCCTTTTCTTGTTGAGCCTCTTCTACTTCGCTCTCTTCACTACTCTCGGAATTACCTTCACTGAAGATTTGTCCGATCCCTACAAATGCTGCAAAACCTGCTATCGCTGCTGCTGCAATTTTTAATCCAATCTTAATAAACTTTTTAAAATTCAAAACTTACTGATTTAGCCTGTTAAAATTTTAATCATTCGTTAAATTGTTCTTCTTTAAAATTTTTCTGTGACTTTCATATCGGTAAACTTTACCGTAAATAAGGAAAAGAAAGGGAAGCCGACCCATAGCTTTCCCTCTCTCCAGAATTTATTTTTCCGCTTCCTCTTCTATTTCTTCTTTCGGAATACAAAATTCTGTATCATCAACTTCCTCTGACATCACTCTTCGTGGATGTGGTGATCTGTTATTATGATCCTTTAAGTCCGGAACTTTAACATTCACACCAGCTCCAAAAATAAATCCACCTGTACACAGGATAAACACGCCCAGATCGGTGAGATTAGTTTCAACATGACCATTAGTAATAACATCATAAATTAAAATGAATGGAATTACTATAGCCACCAAAATACTTCCAGTAATAGCAGAAATGAGTAAAGCAAACAATTTAGTGCTATTTTCACTCATAATCTTAGGAAATGTTCCTAAGTATGCAATAATACTTTTCAACTTCATAAGCTTATGTTCGAAGAGGAAGAAGAAAAAGGAAAATAAGCCACACAACAAACTCACCCTTTTTCTTTCACATATAAGGCTCTCGAATGAATTTTAACGCAAAAAGCCTTATTAATGTGATGAAAGATTTTATAGAAGAACAAATAGAGTTAGGTTATTTAAGTAGAGACGACAAGCCTAAAATACTAGAATCAATGGCAATCGAGAGAATAAAAGAAAATTGGAAACCATATGATCCAGAGGTGGAGTGGCTAAAAACCATAGTATGTGCTCAATTAACAACAAAACATTATGCAGTAGCTATTCTTTCACCAAAGCATAAAGAGAATTTATTATATCTTTCAATTACACTTTGGAATATATTTATTCTGGTGATTGTAGCTTCAGTATACTATTTCGTAGGATATCAAATAGCATTATGTATTTATTTTGGCTGGAATGTATTTCTATCAATAGGAATAAAAGAAGTTGTTAGATATAGAAATCTTATAGACTTATATAAATCAATATGAAAACATATATACAAATAACTGGAGGGAGAGGTCCAGTGGAATGTAGTAGAGCTGTAGTTTTAATACTAAAGAAATTTATGGCTGATGCAATAAATAAAGGAATAAAATTAACCTTAGTGGATCATGAAGATCATAACACAGAAGATAATTGCATGCTTTCTGTAATTTTAAGCACTAAAGAAAATGTAGAATCTTTAAAATCTGAATGGGAAGGTACTATCTTATGGGTGGCTACATCAAATCCTTTTAGACCAAAACACAAAAGAAAGAATTGGTTTGTTGGTATAAACTTCTTTTCTGAAGCAGATACCATTGATATAAAAGAGGAAGATATTTCTTATGAAACTTGCAGATCTGGCGGACCTGGTGGACAAAACGTAAATAAAGTTGAAACAGCTGTTAGAGCTATTCATAAACCAACTGGCCTTAGTGTTTTGGCAGAGGATGAGAGATCACAGGTAAGAAATAAATCGTTAGCGAAGGAACGACTAATTCTTAAACTTTCAGCTATTAACGAAGAGAAAAAAGCTGAGCATGAGAGGAAAATATGGATGAGTCATAATTTTGTTTTGAGAGGAAATCAAGTAAAGAAATTTGTTGGACCATTATAAACCTTATTTATGTTATGATAAAATTAATTAAATGGATAGTATATACAATTTTAATAATTGTATTGTGTAAAATTATAGTAGCTGGATTAGTAATTGGTATGTCCTTAATAGCACTTATTATAAAAGCATTACCAATTATAGCATGTATAGTTATTGTTTGGTTAATCTTTAATGGATATAAAAATTTATTATAGACCAGGAAATTATGCAATTTGTGTTAAGAATATCACAATAAATGGGGTATATGAAAAGGTTGTAACATTTCAAACAACAATGCTCCCTAAAAAGAGCTTCGCTTATTATCCAAAGGTTTTTGTATCGTTAGGATTAATGGGTGAAATTATTGCATTTGTTTGTGGTAACATAATAATTGATAAGATTCCGAATCCAAAAATCTTTAAAGAGTTAATTATACATGATTATTTATATGATGAGGAAAACTTTTTAAGAGGAATTAAAATTATAATATTAACTGGTCTTAAAAGAAATATCTTAGATAGTAATCCGCACCATCAAACGCCTTTTAATGTAAAATTAGGGGAAACACCAGAAATAAAAATTGGTGATAAAGTCCTCTGATTTCTTTTCCTTAATTATGTTATGAATAGTAGTAAACAAGAATTAGATAAGCTTAAGATTAGATTTACAAAGGATAATAAAATTCCTATTGATGTGTTTGAAGAAGAATATTGGGATTTTTATATTTCACTTTATGAAAATACCCATCAATCAAGAACTAAGTGGCTTTCTCTTTTAGAGGGAATAGAAAAAGAATATCCCTCTGTTCAATCGTTTTTGGATGCATTTTATAAAAGAAGAGAGGTAATGCTTCAAAATTTATGGTCCAAGACAAATAAAGATGGAAAGAATCTGATGGAACTTTTTAATTCTGGAGAAAAGAAAATAAGTTCTAGGGATAACATTATTTCATCTTTCTATAATAATGAACAAGAGTGGTTAAAAAATATACAAAAGAAAGATGTATATAATCCTGAGCACGTTGGAGAGTGGTTCTTGAGCATTGATTTAAGGAAAGCAAATTTCCAAGCAATGTTATGGTACAATCCAGAATTCTTTATTGGAAAGTCTCTTAAGTCTGGACAAAGTATAGATGATTTATACTATGAATGGATTTCTAAGTTTGAAGTAAAAGGAGAAGAGACACTGAATTCTTATATTCGAGAGTCAAAATACTTTAGAGAAGTTGTCTTTGGAAATTTGAATCCAGATAGAGCAATTCGAATTGAAAAGTGGATGATTGCTCACGTATCAGAAAAAGTTAAAGTGATTTTAGATACTAGCAAAGTTCAATACAAGTTTATGCAACATGGATCAGATGAAATTGTAATTAAGGTTGAAGATTATGAGAAAATACTTAACCTCTTACCAATCTTAAAACAACAAGTGACAGATGTTCCAGAAGTTGGTCCAGTAGATGTTAAGGTAGAATTATATCAATTGGAGGATCTTTGTCTAGAATCCAACAATGGACATAAAGTTGAAGCTTATAGAAAGAATCATCACGATGGAAAATTTGTGCTGAAAAAAGTTCATAAACACTATTATGCACAAGTTTATGAGATTTGTTATGGAATTCAACCAGACGAACAAGAACGTGACTTAATATTTTATTCTGAAAATGAGCCAGCAAAATTCATGCACAGAATTAAAAAAGTTATTCATTAGTAAGTTCGATACTAATACCTACATAAAAGAAGAAAAGGGTGGTTATGTATCTTGCTGGATAAAAAATTGTACAAGACTTCCTTTAAAATCTTGGTTAATTAGTAGTCATCTACCGTCAATAAACTTTTCATTTGTAAGACAGCAACAAAGTTTAACTGGTATAAAATTGACTAATGGATCTTATTATATATCTGAACAACTATTGGATAGAGGTATCAAGGATGTTTTAATATTTAAAGATCTATTATTGCCAATATTTAAAGAGATTAATGACCTATATAACGAATCCTGCTCAGTTTCAAAATTAAAATGTCATTTAAAACCCGGTGACGAGTTTGAGAAATTGATGAAATTTGAAACAGCCTATATTACTATGGATAAATGTAGTGCTCAGGGAAATGAAAGAGGCTATCAATTATTCATAGCACATAGACAGAAAGGGACTTACGGTTTATTATTTAATCAATATCTAACTAAGAAAAATACTAAATTAGCTATATCTTCTTCTCCAATAAATTGTCCTGGATATTATAATTTAAGGGATACTATGCCGGTTTATGAGTGTGATCTAAATCGTACATTATCTTTGATCAAAAGAATCGAGAATTTACGAAAAACTATAATATTAAAACGATACAAAATATGAAATATTATTTTACATTTCTTTGTGATGAAGGTCCTAATGATGGAAAATTTCATATTGAAGAAGGAACCTATGAAGAAGCTAGAGAGAAAATGGTAGAGAAATTCGGAACTAATTGGGGATTTCAATATAGTGAAGATGAATGGATTATAAAGAAATCTAGAAATCCAAAAATGTTTATCTCTTCTTGTATAATTCAAGGTTTAAATCCTGATGAATATGATGAACTAACACAAGCAGAGTTGTTTGGACTAGAGGAGATATAATTTAATCAATAAAGAAACATTTAATAAGTATGTCAAAGCCTTATATATGTATAATAATAAATACCTGGAGTTAGAGATAGCCCTAGGTTTTAAATTTTTAATTACATGGAAAGAGAATTTATAACGTATGGGATTCACATAGATCCCGAAAAGTTTAACAGAATTTCAAATGGGAGACATATGTACCTAAACAAGCCTAGTGGTGGATTGTGGTGCAGTCCCGTAAATTCTAATTATGGTTGGAAAGACTGGTGTAACGGAGAAGGTTATAATGTAGACAGTCTAAAAACATGGACAAAGTTCAAGTTAAAAGAAACAGCTAATATTTTAGTAATAGATTCATTGGTAGACTTAGTAAGAATATCAAAGAAATATCCATTAATACCACCTCATCCTATAACTTTTGATAGACTAATAAATTTTGAGGATATAGAGAGAGATGGGTATGATGGAGTTCTTCTTACTGAGTGTGGTAACAGCCAATGTCATCTTACTGGAATCAGCATTGATCTGAATGCTTGGGATTGTGAAAGCATGGTTCTATTTAACTTAGAACATATTGAAATTGAGGAGATGGTTTAAGCCACCTCTTCTTTTTATAACCCTTGAAATCCTTAGAAGTGTAAGAGGATTCTAGGAAACCCTGAAATCCTTATACGTGAGTAATAGCCTGCATAGAACCCGCATGGGACGTGCTAGAGGACGAAAGAAATCGAAAAGTTATTACAAAAATTAATAGACACAACCAAGTACCGAATCTAGGACATAGTTCAAGCGGGTCAGAACATTCATGAAAATGAAAGACCGAGGTTAGACTCCTCGTGACTAGAGAAAGTACAAGACACATAAAATCGCGAGGTGTTGTAACTGGTTAGCATGTAACTCTCATAAGGTTAAGATTCTAGTTCGAGTCTAGACTTCGCGACGAAAGAGTAACATATCAGTCAGTAGCTTAATTATAGAGCCCATCAGGAGTTGGTGGAGATGTTGGTGTAAATCCATCCTGATTGACTAGAGGCGTTTCTCATGGGCAACCGAAATTAGAGAGTAAAAGAGATTTGATTACATTGTAACCAATGATCTAACGTCTACGCAAGAAATATAATTCTGAAAAGAGTTATGTTTAAATTTTAATCGACATAAATAAAAATAACAGAATATGGAAATAACGATAACTAGAGCATTATCAGAACTTAAACTTCAACAGAAGAAGTATGATAAGAAAGTAGAAGAATTGCAAGTTATAGCTATAAAGCAAGGAACAAAGCTTCGTCGACCATTTACGGCGCAGACACCGGAAGACTTTTCAAATAAGTCTAAAGCAGCATATCAAAGTCTTATGTCCACTATGGATAGAATCATTATGATTAAGACTAAGATTGATGAATCTAATGCTACGACGAAGATTAAGATTGGTCAGGTTGAAATGACCGTTCAGCAAGCATTGGTTGAAAAGAAATTTATAACGCTGAAGAAGTCCTTGCTTAGAAAACTCCAAGACCTGAAGGCAACCAATAATCGAGATCTCGAAAATGCAGAACTAGAGCTTACTAGATCAGCAGAAGATTTTCGTAAGGTATTTGCAGGTAATGGAAATAATAAATCAGAAACAGATATCGAAACAGCAGTTGAAAACTATAAGAAGTCTGAAGAGATTTCAGTAGTGGATGCTATCGGTATTGATGAGGAGATTGCAAAGCTCGATGCATACATTGATGAATTTGAGTCAAATGTAGACTTTGTTCTGTCTGAAAGTAACAGTAAGACATGTATCGTGATTGATGATTAATATATTGTGATGCCTAGTCGAAAGATGCTGAATATAGCGCCCTTCGATTTATAGGTTAATAGATCAATTTACTAATGAAACGGTATTATTAAGTATAGGTTGCTTAATTTATGGTTCAAAGGTTAAAGATCAAAAGCTGAAAGATGAAGGATAAAAGCTTATTTTGCTCAGTAATGAGCGGTTCAAGATTAAAGACTCAGGTCTTAAAGCTTAATCAAATCCACGGATTAGTTCATCACGAAAGTGTAGGGGAAGCAGTTATGCCCCAGAATCTTGTACGTGGCTGACTAGGTATCACAATTTCATAAACCCTTTGTAAGAGATTACATTGGGTTTCTTTTCATTCCCTCAATTCCTTATACATGTATGATTATTAAGAAAAGTGAAGATATAGTAGCATTTAATTGGCTATGTATAATTAATGGATATGATCCAGAAGAAGTAGAAGAAATAGAGATATGCCAAAGAAATTAGAGCAGGAGAAAGATGTTAAAATAGTGAGCGCTGTTTATACCTTCATCGTTAATATAGCAAGGGTTCTACAAGGAAAGGGTTAGAATTCCTTTTCTTTCTTTTCCTTATTTGTGAAAATGAAAATAAAAAGAATTATAATAGACGGTCTCTTAGATGGAGAGAAAAATATATGTCTAGATTTAAAAGACAATGTTAATATTTTAGCTGGTTATAATGGATCGGGAAAAACTGAGACTTTGCATAATATTATTGGGGTTCTAAAATCGGCACTAGAGGAAACAATATTTGAACCTCATATCCCTGTTACTGGTAAAATCCGAATTGAATTTAATGAGGACTTAGAGGTAGTGTGGACACCTGGTTCAATTGCTAAGATTGAGTATACTAGGGAACTTCACGATGCTAAAGGATACATAAAGAAAAACTTAAGTATTTTTAATCATTGGGCAGATGAGTATTGGGATCCTGATGAAATAATTGAAGAAGTTAAACAAAATGTAAGAAACTATGATCTTGACTTGAAGCAAGAATTTTTTCAAGACATCTTTAATGATAAAAATTTTGAAATCTTAGAGGTTGATGGAGAATTCTGTATATCTAAACAAGATACAAATAGACTCTTAAAAATTGATGACTTAAGTATTGGAGAATTACTCTTACTATTAATTATGACCAGACCTGGTATCGATCAAAATGGAATTTATGTTTTAGATACACCAGAATTTCATATTTGTCTAGATTATCAGTATGAGTTAATAGATAATCTTCAAAAATATTATCCTAACCTACAACTCATTCTTAGTACACATTCACCAAGTTTACTAGGCAAGGGATGGGGTGATACTGTAATTCATATATGAAAAAGACAATGTTACAACAAAAAGCATCTATGTGTAAGAAAGCATGGAATAATGCAATATATAAAATTCATGCTTTAGAACATGAGATAGAATTAAGAATAGAAAAACGCAATAAGGATAAAGCGTCTGGTAAGGATACTAATAATCTTCAAGAGGATATTAATAGACATAAGTTGGCCAAGAAAATATGGCACGCAAGATGTAAAGATTGGAAAAAGAAAACATTAATTGTAAACAAACAAGCAAGCAATGAGAAACAAGGTTATTAAAAATCAGAGAGCATCTAGGTACAAGAGATGTTGGCTTAATGCAGCAGCGACAGCTACTCAATTAGATCTTAAAATCAAGCTCCTAACAGCTACTTTAAAAGCAAGTAGAGAGTCGTTGACTAAAGATGAAGTTCAAAACATTCTAAAAAGACGAGTAGCATTAAGATTAGAACTTAAACAAGCTCACAAACAGTGTAAGAAGTATAAAATCGAATTTAAAATTAATAATGAATAGAGGGACTATATGTCCTTCTTTCTATTCAAAGCCTTATAAATAGATATGAGTAAAATAAAAGAATTATTAGAGAGAAAGGTTAGATTAAATCTAGCTGATGTAAAAGAGCTTACAAAGCTTATTGAAGGAAAAGTAGATGTAGGAGAATTATTTACCTATATAAAGGATATTATTGGAGAAATAGATTTGACAACTCCTATTAGTGATCAAATAAGTCTTATAAATGCACAAGGTACCCTTCTAAATAAAATTCTTGGATTAGGGCTTACAGATGAACAGAAGGATAAACTTCTCGTAGAATTTAAAAATAAAGCATATAAAATAGCCAAGGCTAGGAAGGATGCATATACTGCTGATCCAATAGCTACTGGGAAACTTCCTCAGGTATGTTCGGTAAGATATGATGAAGGGAGAGTAATTACAGAACAATTCCTCCTGGAAAGAGAGGCAATTTTTGGGCAAAAGAATCTCTTATTGGTTATTGATATGCAAAATGATTTTGCTTCTCATGGTGGTTCATTATATGTTATGGGAGGAGAAGAAGCCAATGCAAATCTAATCTCTTTCATTCGATTAAATAGAGAAAAGATTAGTGAAATCCTATTAACTAGGGATGATCATTATCATACACAAATTGGAATGAGTCATGCCTGGCTAGACAAAAATGATAGATTAGTAGATTCTTTTACAAAGATTACAGCTTTACAAGTAGAGAAGGGTGAATATAAGCCTAGATATATGGAAAAACAGGATGCTATTACCTACTTAAAAGCTATAGAAGCGAAGGGAGCTCAGCATACACTTTGGCCTGACCACTGTATACATGGATCTTATGGACAACAATTCAGTGGAGAATTAATTCAAGCACTACAAGAGTGGTCTGAGGCACATAACGGACTTCATTACAAAACAGTCGATAAAGGCTATAGAGATGAAGCCGAGATGTATAGTGTATTCTCCTATGCTGATGGTTCATTTCCTGAATTTAGGAGAAACCTATTAGATAATATAGCTACCGCTGGATTCGATAAAATCTTTATTGCAGGATTAGCAAAAGATATTTGTGTTGCGGAATCAGTAAAAGACCTAGTTGAGGATGGACGATTTAAGAATAAGCTTGTGTTCCTGAATCATTGTATGGCAAGTATTAATAACAAAGCTACTAGTCTTAAAATTTACGATAAGGCAATTAAAGACTATGGAGCTCAATATTATAAGGGGTAGAAATACTCCTTTTCTTTTCAAAGCCTTATATACGTATGAGTAAATTATGTTTAGAAGGAAAGTGGTATAATATACCAAGTAATTCAAAAATTGAAGTAAAAGAAAATATAATCTTTGTAGATAGTAAAGATATACGGGAGAGAAAAGATTTAGAAATAGAATATGAAAATAAATGAACTCTCTACGGAAACTCTTCATGTACTCTTAGACAGTTTAACACTACCAATTGAATGTGATGAACTTGGAGAGTTATATGATAAAGTACAAGAAGAGCTAGATTCAAGACGATCTCAAATTTCACTTGATGAGCTCGTTGGAAAATCATTTGAAATAGAATTGAAAGAGAATCGTAAATTTACTATTATCATTACTTCATTAAATCTTGTTGATGAGGATCCAACATTATTCTTTAAATTTAAAGTAGAAAATAAAATTTTAAATTCTAAGAAATATGGGTCTTCTAAGACTGGAGAAGAAATAGTATTAGGTGATAGTGAAAACTATGAAGTAATCATAAATGAATCCGGAGAAATTATATTAATTGATGGGTATAGTAACCGCTCCAAATTTGCTCACACCGAAGAAAATGGCAAAGAAATTAATTTTTGATCAGATTAAAGAGGCAGAGGTTAAATTTAAAGCTAGGACACTTTCTACTGCAGCAGAAAAGTTTATAGTAGCTACGAAAAAACTCTTTAGTCATACAATTTCCTTTATAGATTACTTGGATTTTGAGGATATTGTTGATGATAATTCTTTGGAAATTACGCCAGTAGTAGAATCAAGCTTACAAAATAATCCAAGATTTAATAGTTTTAGGTATAGAGAGTTGTTTAATACACGACTTATAGGATCTAATGAAGGTTTATTAGGAGACTATATCGAAAAACAATCTATCCCTAGGGAAATACGTCCTAGTATGGTAATGTTTGATTCTGACGGAGATTGGAGATGGTCTGTTGAAAGACAATGCTCGACACCCCTCAATAACCTAAAAGAAATTTGTAATGGTGCTGACCTAAGATTCCTTTGTAAGCTAAATACAAAAGTAAAAGTTAGTGGGGGAACTAGTGATGATAATAGGAGGGTTAAAGATTTCCTAGAAAACGGTATCATCAAAAAAAGTTGTGGCTTAGGGTATGTTAATTACTGTACACAAGGCATAGACCGTAGTGAATATTCAAAGGAAAGAGGTTGTCAAGTTATTAAACTCTACTTTGCTGGAGTATCAATATATGGTAGACTTAGTTCAGTACCCTCGAATACACGCTTTGACTTTGCAATGACTGGTGATAGATTAGCTCCTGATGTTGTAATGAATGCAGGGAGTTTTAAATTTAGTCCTACTCCTTTTGGGGTTGTTATATATGGGATACATGAACCAGTTATATATAAAGGATTAGATAAGATTTATTATGATTATAGTGATGAAGAGGTAGAATAAAATCTACCCTTCTTTTCCTTACCTATGTATTATGAAAATAACAATTAAAAATATTAAATTATGGGTGGTGGAAGCTATTCTTATTTAAAATCAGCAACTAGAGCTAAGAGTTATGCATCTAGTTCAATTAGTCAGACATTTACGTCGAAGACTATGCCGCAAGAGATGAATATTAAAGGTAAAGATCGTGAATCTTGTGATAGTACTGAGCATCCAGAATCATTTCCTATCATCTTGGCACTTGATGTAACCGGATCTATGGGAAAAATTCCATACTACCTAATCTCTAATGCCTTTCCAAAAATTATGAAAGTAATTATGGAACAAGGAATTAAAGATCCACAGGTATGTTTCATGGGAATTGGAGATCACTACTATGATCAAGCCCCTATTCAAGTTGGACAGTTTGAATCAAGCGATGAACTACTAGATAAGTGGTTAAAACTAACTTGGCTTGAAGGACGAGGTGGAGGTAATTGGCATGAGTCTTATACCTTGGCACATTATTATGCAGCTAATCATATTAGGACAGATTCTTTTGATAAAAGAGGAAAGAAAGGAGTCTTGATTACAATTGGAGATGAACCTTGTAACCCTAAACTAGAAAGCGAAAGTATAGAAAGACAGTTTGGAGATAAAGGCGTTCCTACTATGGAAGCTAAGGACCTTATTGCAGCTGCACAACAGAAATGGAATGTATTTCATATTAATGTAGTAGACCATGCTGGCATCCGTGTGAAAAGTGAGGCTAGTTGGGAAACACTACTAGGAGATAATGTAATTCATAGTCAGGACAGTGATGGGAAAGATATAGCCGGAATTATCTCTGGCTTGATTCTAGAATCCTATGGCATTGCTGATGCTATGAATAAAGATGCATTAATTGATTATATTAATTCATTATAAACTAAAAATCGGTAGGTCTATAACGGGCCTACTTTTATTATGACAAAATTATTTAATGAATTGAAAGAGGGAGATACATTTTATGTACTCGATGTAGATGAACTAGAAGTAGAAGAATATATCTTTGTAGAATTATACCTTTATGGGAAGATATCTTCTTGGATTATGTCAACAACAAAACGATTTAGAATTGATCCACTAACAGTAGGAAAATCTGAAATAAAAACTAAAGAGAATTATTTTTATCTCTTTACATCTAAGAAAGATGCTCTGGCTAAAAGAAAAGAGTTGATCTGGGAGAAAATAGGTGAACTTAAAAAGGAAATTCAAAAACTTCAAGAAAAGCTATGAAAATTGTCTACCTTGAATTAGATATGTATACTTATGCAGAGACTCCGCAACTGAGAGCTTTTATAGAAGAAGTTGATAAAGGCGGCTCTGAAGTAAGCGTAAACTATAATAGAAGATATAGTGAAGAATTGTATACTGATATTCTATATGTAACAACTACAGATGAATATATAAAGGAGAGACACTTAGAAGAAGCTTATAAGGAAGATTACTTTTTAGATCCAAATAATCCAGCAGATTATGATTATATAAAAGAAAATTTTCCAGAATATAACCCAAACTTAATTGGAACAAATGAAAACGGCAAATTCTTACAAACAGTTCAAAGATCTGAAACCTGGTGATACTATATTCAAATGGGACGCTAAGTTTAATATAATAAAAGAGGAGATTGAACAAATTCATCGGATTGGTAAATATACGGTTATATTTGTTTTTAAAGGAGAAATTAATCCATTCACTGGAAAAATCTTTGTTACAAACTCACTTGGAGTTGGAGAAGTATCTAGCCTTAGCGGAAATCAATTTGATGAATTTATGATGAATATTGTAACCGAAGAAAGATTCTATACGACTGAGGAAGAGTGTAGAGAGAAAATGCAAACATTTATCTTTAGACAAATTCAAAGTATGGAAGATAGAGCTAAACACCTAAGAGGATTGTATGAAAAGAAAGAAGGGAGAAATTAATCTCCCTTCTTTTTTATAATTTCTATACCATTTACCCACTTACCAGACTGATTTTTTATTGTCGTAGACTTTATTTCAAACCACCGTTCTAAGTCCGTTGCTTTTGGTGTAGAGTTATATCCTAAGTTTTTATAAATCTTTCCTAATTTTTCTTTAATCTCTGATTTTGTATATTTTGATCCAGTTATAAAAGTTGCTGTAATCTCTTTAGAGATCTTAGGTTTAATGTATTGATTTTCATAACGTATTTTAAACTCTTTTTCTAAGTCTAACTTGCGATATTCTTTGCTTTTAATCTCTTTTACTGTAAATATAGTTAAATAATTCCTATAATCGTCGGGAATAAGAGATAATATAATATTAAATTCAGTTTCATCTAGTATAGACCTCTGATCACATAAATATTTCATCTTGTCCGGAAAAGTAGTAAATGCATTATTAAAATTACTTATTGTTGCATCTATTCTATTTTTAGAAGAAGATGTACTATATTTCTCCCCTAGTCTAGAAAATACTGCAAATCTATCTTTATAATCATATTCCTGTATTTCAAATGTTCTAAGTTCCGCTATTTGCATTAATTTATTAAATACTGGAATTATACTAGAGCCTGAATGATGATTAACTGCTACATAGTCTCTTTTATAATTTGAATTCTTAGCATCAATTTCATATTTTTCTGCCAAAGATCCCTTAATTTCATCAGATGATGATTCAGAATAGGCTTGTAAAAGATTCTTAGTTTGTTTATCTTTTCTATTCATGTAGTCTATGAATTCTTGTTTAGAATTCTTATCATATCGTAAAGTAATATATAAATCAGCACTATTCTTCCACGGATTTTCATCTAATCTCTGTCTACCTAAAATCTGTGGTAGATCCATCGAAATATCTACTGATAGGGAATCAATATTAGCATTGCTGAATATAAAACTTCTTGCATTAGTAGAGTAAAAATCAGCTCCTAAATATACCGTCCTAGTGCAAAAGGTAAACATTTTTCTTGGCTCATCTATTTTTGGAACTTTTCCTATATACTTAATTCCATCCTTTACCTTTCCACCAAATGCATGTCTAATTTGTTTCTCATTCTCTTTTGTATCAGCGCATAAAACATTACATTGATCAATTGTAAGGTTAGATCCTTTTATTGCTTTAGTAATATCTTTAACTGAATTTACATATATTACAGCCTCCTTACTCTCTATTTGTTGAAGTAAACCATTCTCATTAGTATACTTATAAGTTTCAAACTTACCAGAAAGATATGTCTGTATTATTTTCTTTATATTTGCTTGTATTGTATTTCCCTTGCCACAATACTTTACATTTAAATTAGGTTTTATAATACAATCTTTATTTTCACTCTCCCAGTCTAGTTCAAAATAAGGTAAGTGTTTAAAATAATCTAACATTTCTAGGTATTTAGTTAACATTGGCGTGGCGGAAACATAACATACATGAGAAAGACTCTTAACTTGTTCTACAAATTCTAATTCAGTATCTGACTTGAACTTAGCATCAGTGAAGATGCTCTGAAATTCATCAATAACCACATAAAACTTTTCTATATCCTCCCCTAATGCCTCTTTAACATGACGAAAAGAATCATATGTTACTAGGATTTTACACGGTTTACCAGAAGAGAAAGGAGAGGGTTGACAAGAAGAATAATAATCTAATATCCCTTGTTTTAGTTTCATTATTCTAGCTTTTTTATCATTGTCAGAAATCAGACCAAGATTGCTTAATAAAATATTTCCATTATTTTTAGAAATTTTATCAATACTTAAGTCTTTTTCAAAATTAATTTGATTCTCCACTTCATTCCTAACATAATAAACTTCTCCTGGATGCTGATCTTCTTTGTTCTCTAGTAGTATTCGTCTCGGAGAACATAAAATTACATTTTGAGAATTTCTAATACAATACTCTGTTAAACCACAGCCAGTTAAAACTTTATTTAGAATACATGGTTCACCAAAATTGAATAAATTAAATTCTTTCCAATCACTGATGTACCTAATGGAATTAGGTACAACTAATTTCTCTATCTTCATAATTCTATAATTTTAAAATATTAAGAGAAACCCTAGAATACTTCACCTTTATCATTGTTCTCTAGTTTTTCTCTTTCATACATAAGGACTTGAGAGGATCTAAGAGGCAAAATCTCATTTATTTTTTTCCCATTTTAAAAATAATTCTATAAAGGAGAGAAAGATATAAAAAATAAATGAACTTCTTATACCTTTAAATTCACTATTTCCTCACTCCACTTCGTTCCGTTCGGTCAATGATAAATAAAGAAATTCCAGGAGTCTTATTCAATGCGTAGCTGCCAAAGCGTTAAGCGAAGAGGGTTAAACGAGGGACTGCATCTGTCCCGAGTCCCGATGAGTAGCTTTGGAATGCTTCTCTACATAGACCCGGGGTGGGAGCGTTAAGTGGAATGAGGAATGAAATGACGAATGGAACAAGCGAGTGGCGGATGGAATCCGGGCAGGCCGGATTAACAAAAGATATTAGAAACTCTCAACGAAACAAAAAATAGAGAGTCTTATGCTCTATTTATATAATTAATACTTTAATTAATAAGACTCTCCACTAGCGACTGCTAATAATCAACGATCCTTTACCAAATATAATTTTCTATTATTTATTATCATTAATTATATTAATTTTCTAATATCATTTTTTAGGATCTACCACCATATTTTATTTAATATGTTTATGGCTGATTATTAGTATCCACCTTGTCCTCAAGGACATTTTTGTAGTAGGAAGAACTATTATTCTCTTTAGTTCTTTCCATGTGTTCAAGGGTAAGTTGATTACCAAACTTATCGATGAACTCTAGGAACTTACTTCGACTCATGGCGCCATGTTCTCCAAGATAAAGACCCATTTTTCTAATAAGTTTTTTCTCAGAGAATAAGTTTTTGTAAGTTTCATCTTTTAACTCATCCCATCTAGTTCTCATAGCTTCTTCTAGAGTACATTCATGGTTCTTATAGATTAGTTTTGAGTGTAATCCAAAGCCCGAAGACATACCGTTTCCGGTTGACTCTACTTCGAAGTTAGAGAATGACATAGGTTCAAAATATCCGACTCTTAGTACTGCTGAGGATAGCGATCTCCATGCTGATCTAATATCGTTACTAGATCCTAAGAGGCACATTTCTGGTCTATCGCCTCCATAAATTAATTGTTCAGCAAGGTATCCACCAAAAGATATCATAACCTCATTATCTACATCAGCCTTACAATCTATTTCTCCTTCTTTTTCAGGATCATAAGTACTACAGAACCCACCTTTATCTGTAGACACTGCCACTATATTTTGTGGTGCTTTACCTGTAAGAAGTGCCATCATAATAGCATGTCCGGATTCATGAACTCCGCTAATAAATCGTGTAGCTCTTGATGTAGGATTTCTAAGTGACCCAAGTTGTAATTTATAATTATATTCTACTACTCTTCCGTCTTGGAACGTAAGTATTACCGTAGTCATAGGTACCTTAAACTCGCGGTCTGTCCAATCAGATTTATCTTTAATATCAATACTAACCTTAGTATCATCCTCTTTCATATTGATTAATATTTCAGAGAAATATGGAGTTAACATTGATCCAATAGTAGTAAAGATGGGTCGTACGCCTTGAGTAGGATATACACCTTCCGCATAGAGTAGGTTATAAATTTCTTCACTGACAGTTACTTCTAGATTAGGAGCAACAGTTTTAAAGTCTTTTATAATTCTCTCTACTTCCAGTCTAATAATTTTTTCGAAGTGAACTTTTTTCATCGTTGGATACTTGATCATATTATTGCCTATTCTAGCAATTTGTTCTGCTCTAAAGCGCTGTGTTAGTGCTTCTTTAATATCAGAGACAGTTACTTTACTAGTAATATCATTAAATATGTCAGCGTCCATATCAGGATTAAGTTCTTCTTCGACGCCAAAAGCTTCATCAAGATTTCCAATAATAAATACCAGACATCTTGAACAGTTGAGAGTCTTAGGAGAATTACAGATCTTAGTTACATTTTTTAAGATTTTGTAAACTTCAAAGATAGTCTCAGCTGAATAAAGATCTTGAATAGTTTTTTTACTTAGCTCAAAATCAACAGAATTCAGTCGTTTTACTATAGTTTTAATCTGGCCAATAGGAACTAGTTTTAAAGGTCTATAAGGATCTTTTTTCTTTTTACTCGTATCCTCTAGTTCTTCCATAGAACGTCGACCTATAATAGGACTATCTTCTTCATCTTCGCCATCATAATCGACTTCTTCCTGTTCATTAAGTTTTGCCGTTTCGCCCGTAGATACTGCAGAGATATTAATTTTTCTTTCAAGACTTGGAATTTCACGCCATGGATAGACATAACATCCAATATTCTCTAAGATTTCCTTAACATCATTTGGGTCAGTAATTACATTTTCTTTTACCCTAATTCCAGGATACTTTTTTGCAAAAGGTTCCAGATCTTCCAAGAATGAACAGAACTTATTATAGTCATAATTATAAGTATCTGTTAGATCAAGATTACCATCATCAATAATTTTCCAAATGGGTCTTAAGCTACTTTTAACTACTTCCTCATGTTGTTCATTAAGTGTTCTGGCATACTGAAACTCATCAAAAACGTATACAAGATCTTGAGCCATATCCTCATTTGCTTTTCCAAGAGAACTAGGATCTTCTGAATCAACCCCAAGAATTTCACAGGTTTGATTAACAATACTATTAATACTATTATTATCAGACCCTGCCTCCCGTCCACAGTCAAAATAGAGGGTTTTGTTATTAATCTTCAATAATTCTGTTAATCTTTTCACAACAGAGCTTTTACCAGTACCAGTCATTCCAAATAGACTTACGATAACTGGTCTTTTTATAACCTCTGGAGTTATATACCAAGGTTTTACTGATTTCATTATCTCATCAACAACATCATCCAGTCCTACAAATTCTTTTTTAAGGATTTCTGTAGCGGACTTTAGAGTATTGATTCGATCCTGTCGTGAAAGTTGAATCTCTTCTTTTTCTAACATATCATTGTTTTTAAAATTTTCCATACATAGTTAAGGTTCTGAAGCCCTGATGACCTTATTTTTGTAATAAATGACAACAAAAGACTTACAAGAAAAAGTTAAAGATAAAGAATTAATCATCGAAGTAGACTTAGGGTATAAAGTTTATACTAACCTAAGTATCGAAGTTGATGATAATAAAGTAAGGATCTTTGAAACTCCAGAAGCTGAAAAACTTTTAATTAAGTATTATTTTCAACATAGTCTCTTCTACACTCTTAAAGACCCAAAAAATTGGTCAGAACAGAGAGTAGGGGATATAGTTGAAATTAATAATAAGAAGTATGAGATTTTATCAATGTCTCATGGCACTGGAGGAAAATGGGAAGAATATTATTATGATATAAAACGAATAAAGTAATTATGGTAATTGAAGTTTTAAGACAGAAGTATAAAGTTGGCTGTAGAAGAGGTATTAATAAGATTGAGAAAAAGTATCTCTTAGCTGAACTTAATATGATTATTGAGTGGAAGTATTGCTCATTCCCTAAAAAACTTGACGAAAGCAAAATAGAGAAGGATGAAGATGGTAATGTTATTCAGCCTGAAGGTGGCTTTCCTGAAGATTTATACATAGAGGATAGAGAGTTCTTAGGTCATGAACCAGAATTAAAACCTGGAGACTGTTTCTTGTTTGAGGGACAAGTTATTGCAGTAGATGAAGATGATAGGTTGGTTCTTATTACTTCAGAAACTGGTGGTCTTGCTTTACAGCGGGTATGGGAAGACATCATTGAACCTGAGATTGATATGATATTTAATGATTTCCCAATTAATGATGTAGAATGGGAAGAGTGGACTAAAGATCAGATCCCCGCTAATTATGAAGTAGTAACACCATCTTATAAATATTATAAGATATGGAAGGATCACTTTGTAACAGGTAGATTTGAGGATAATGATGACCTATGCATTAAATGTGAAGTAGATACTGATGATCTTATCATGCCAACCACTGTTTATATGCATAAGTGGAATGTGAGATATGATCCAAATGACTTCATGGACGAAAATCAGGCAAAAGATATTATGACACAAGTAATCTCTTGGTTCTACCAGTATGAAAATAGAAAGGTTTATAACAAACCTAAAACTGCTGAAGACATACAACAGGAGCAACAACTTAAAGCTTCTATGAATCCATAGAAAATAAAAAGGATAGAGTAATTAAATACTCCGTCCTTCTTTTTTTCAACAAAAGTGATTTACCACGGCTCTGATAAACAAATAAACTTCTAGCCATACAAAACATCCCCATATACCAATAACAACTAATTTTGCTATTATAGATTTTCTCTTCCAACCTCCAAAAACTTTTATTCCTGCCAGTGCCATAAGAATAGCGACTACATTGGCTAACCACAATAATACGCCGATACAAATTCTTAAACCACTAATTGGGGCTTCATATGTAGGCTTATACCCAGAGTTTTCATCATAATGATTTATATCTTCTTTACTAAAAAGCCATGAAATATTATCACCGACATTAAATTGATAATTCTTCACTATATTAGTTTCAACAGAGTAAATCCTTTTATTCGATTTTGCTTTGCATATAAACCTAATACTGCTTGAAGAATTACTTGGTTTCTTGTCTATGATTTCACAAGGAAAACTCTTTTCCGTATAGAAATCTTTTAAAGCCTCTTTTTTAGTCCATATAGGTAATGCTACTATTGTAAGCAATATTGATATAGATAAAGCAAACCAAAATCCTCCTTGTCCTGGATTTTCTATATCATCCATAACAAATAAATCATTTTCATTCCATACCTGTTTTAAGGATGGTTTCATCTTTTTATCTTTCATTTTACCAATAAGTATTTATAAGCATGTAAGTTACGGATGATAGAATTCCCAAATCTAGAATAACTACAAATATATTAGCTAATATAGACCAAGCTCTATCACAAGTATAATCAATCACACTAAATAGATACGTAAGTGCAATAATACCGCTTATTACAATTAAAAATCCAATACATATATGTATAAATCCAGAAACCGGCTTTTCATAAACATCAGTATCATTTTGCCAAGAGGTTGACTTATTTAAGTCTCTTTTAGACATTTGCTGAGTTATTGTTTCTCCAATCTGTAATGTATCAAATCCAGCTTTATCAATTCTAAAATTAAGAATTCTTTTAATTTTTGGTACTTCGGCAGCTACAATATATATTACACTATCGGGATGACTATGCTCATCAATGTGCTTACTAAGAATCTTACACTCAGTTGGGACAGGCTTTTTATATTCAAATATCTTATCAGATCTAAGATAATAAAATATTATAAAAAGACTTAATACTAATCCAGTAGTTAGTATTCCAATAAATGCTACTGCTTCAGCGCTTTCCTTATCCTCCACTGCATCAGAGAATTTGAAACTAAATTTCATTTTCTTATCTTTCATGAGCAACAGATTATCAATGGTATAATAGAATTGGCTATTGATAGGAGAATAACAGCTATAATAGTTATAACATATGCCTTTCCCCAAAAAGTTTCCTGAGCACCCTCATTGTATCTAATGTCATCAGAAACTGCAGGAGCACTAATACATATAATAGTAAGTATTGGTAGAATTAATAGTATTGGTATATACCATCCCCAGCCCCTTATTGGGAACCATTCATCAGGGTTACTTCTATCATTTGTCTCATCAAGTTCATCCAAGGTAACATACATTGTCAATGTTTTTGCTCCTTGTTTTATCTGTTTCTCCTCAAAGTTAGTGAGATTGTGCGTTGTATAAGTAAAATTGCCTTTTCTTAGAACATATTCTGTATAACTCCAGCCATCAGGTCTTCGATCTGTTGAGTCTACTACTTCAAAAGTAAATTTCTTTGGAGTATTATAATCAATAATATCTTGCCTGTTCAAAATATATTTCCAGCATATTCCAGTATGAATAACTAAGAAGAGAAGAGCAATATAGATATAAGACATTGCTTCTACCTTATCACTATCCCTGAAAATACTACTAGGCCAGCCAATACTCATTTTAGAATCTTTCATATAGCTCTTTTTATGCTATCATATTTACCATACCTGTCAATACAAAATGTTTTAGCCTCCTCTAATGTAGGTTTATTGTAATGAACTGGTTCTAGGTCTGCTTTTAATTTAACACTAATATCCCAAACTACTATTGGTTTTCCATTTACATCTGGTTCTACTTGTTCAGTAATCCAGATACTAGGATATTCTTTTGCCATAATGTATAAAAGTAAAGGTCCAGCTCATCTCTGAACCAGACCTGGTTAATGGTTTATAGTCCAACAATATTAGTTAATTGTATGTCTACCTTTTCTACGAACTTTTTTACATTCGTAGCATATCCGAGAGCAGTAGTTATAGTTTGTTCGGCCTGTTCTCTCTTTTCTTCTGGAATTTTATCCAGAGCCTCATATATTTCTTCCTTAGTGATACCATGACCAGTTATACTGCCATCATATATCTTAAAAATTTCCTCCACCTGTTCGTAATAGGGAGATGTTTCATGATTATGATTTTCTTCCGGTATATCTTGCTGCTCTGTATTCAATCCGAAGAAACTCTTTAACATATCTATTGCTTCATCAGCAGACGGACAAGTTTTCAAAATATTTTCTACAAAGTCCACCTTTTCTTCAGGAGTCTTTACACCTTTGTTAATCTCATCAACGGTCTTTTTATAAAACTCTTTGCCGTTCTTTACTATAGCTTTTCTAGCTATACCTGCTACGTTTAAAATTCTATTAATTTCTTTCTTCATAACACATATAAGGAAAATAAAGGTAGGACCACTTCTGTGTAATCCCACCCGTTTATATTGGAGAATATTTTATTCTGCTGGTTTCTCGTCAGTTGTTTCCTCAGCCTTTTTACGCTTGATAATTGATTGCATGTTGAACCGATTGGTATTGATGATCTTAATACATGATAGATACTCATTGAGTTTCTCTTCATCCTCTTCATCTTCCCATCCGCTCACAGGTAACGCACCGAGGAAAGCAAATAATTCTTTGTTACTGTCCTTTTCCATCCAGGCAGCAATCTTCTCCTTTTTCTCATCTACTAAAGCCTTTACGACTTTGTCATGAACTCTAACGGCTATAACGCCGCCAAATACTGAGGCTGCAGTCCATGCAACGAACCTCAATCCTTCTTTTACAATTGTATTCATAATTCTTCTTTTAAAAATTTGTTTTGCATTTCATATATAAGGCTTTGAAACTAATTTGGGGCGGTAGAAAGAAAAGAGGGATATTTCACCCTCCTTTTATTAAATTTCACTAAGAGCCTGTTCAATTTGAGCCACGTAATCTCTAAATTTCTCAGTATTTCTTAGATCTTGAGTTCTTTTTACTCCATAATCTATATCAATAATCTTATGGACAGCGCAAGGCCACGGTTTCAAAACAACTACTCTATTTGAAATCAAAGCTGCTTCCGTAACGTCATGAGTTACATTAATAATAGTTGGATCAAGTTTTGAATTATAATAGATGTTCAATAGAGCATTCTGAATTTCACGTTTTGAAAAGATGTCAAGTGCTCCAGTAGCTTCATCTAAGAGAAGAATCTGATCTCCTCTAATAAGACTTCTAGCAATAGCAACTCTCTGTAATTGTCCTCCTGATAGAGTATTTCCAGCCCATTTATGCTCATGACCTTCTAAACCAACTAAGCGAATCATATTCATAACTTTTTGATGAATTTCTTCACTACTGAGTTTTCCTTCCATTTCAAGAGGTAAAGCTATGTTTTGGTATACAGTTTTCCAAGGAAGTGATGAATATCTTTGAAATACCATAGGAACTACAGTATCTTCGGTATATTCTTTTCCATACATATAAACTTTACCACTCTGTGGCTTTTTCAGTCCAGAAATAATTTTGAGCATCTCAGACTTGCCACACCCGCTAGGCCCACATATACTAATAAGCTGTCCCTCTTCTTTAAAATCTGGAATAGAGAAATTTAAATCTTTAAAAAGATGCTTTACTTCTCCATTAGATCCCCTGAATGCTACGTTTACTCCAACAAAGTCAATAACATTTGTAGACTCATACCTAGAAGATTCTTGCTCAGCCATCATTGGAACTTCTATTTCCTGTTGAACACTAGATTGTTCTTCTACTTTCTTTTTAAATATACTCATGATTTATAAAAGATACTTTTTTTATTATACTTAAATGGGAACAGAACTGTAAACAGTTTACCAAAGAGATAGTCTTGTAAACATCCGATTACAATAACTAATACCAAAAGTGCATAAGCTGCTGGCATACATGACTGTCGTATCATTGTATTAATAAGTGCACCAATACCACTTATTCCACCGTCTTTATAAAGGAGTTCTGCAATAACTACATATGACCAAGATACTGCTAAAAGATTTCGTATAGAATCAGCAATATTACTTGTCACATAGGGCCAATATACATACTTAAACTTCTGCCAATTAGTTGCCCCAAGTGTTCGTAGAGTCTGTAGGTATACATTATCTTCATTTACAGGATTTTGTAGGTCATTAACTTTGTTAGCTACTTCAGGCAATATATAAATTAACAATGCAAACGCCAAGAATGCCTCTTTCATGCTAGTTGTAAGACCAAAGATAGCAATAAAGATACCGCTAATGGCCGGAACTGGTAGAAATCGTACAGAATTTATATATCTTCCAAGAACTACGTTAAAAGCTGGATACAAAGCTATTATAAATCCCAACGGTAATGAGATTAATATAGCCCAAACATACGACATTAAGTTTAACTTAATACTATACCAGGCATTAGCCACTAGATGATTTTCTGTAAATAAACTTCCAAAACTTGTTATTACATCAATTGGATTAGGAAGAATTTTTGCAGGAATTACTCCAAAGTATGATATTAGCCACCATACTCCCAAAATGATTATGATTCCAATTGCTGAAATCACTGGGGTTAATTTTCCAAAATCACTGGAACCACCCATCTTAAATAATTTTACTTTAGTTTCCATTTTGTACTTGAATTTGTATCTTTAATTTCAAAACCTGAATTTTCTAAAAAGTCACGGATTTTATCACTAGTCTCCCAGTCTTTGTTATCTCTAGCCTCTTTTCTTAGACTTATGATATAGTTTACAGCTTCTTCAAATGGTTTAGTTTCGACCAATGTTTCTTGACTTAATCCTAGAAGATCTCCTACGATAGTACTAAAAAGTGATTGTAATTCTATCTTTTCTCTTTTATTTAAAGGACCTGTAATAATCTCTCTTAAAGAGAAAAGACTAGATAGTACTTGTGGAGTTGCCATATCATCATATAGGAAAGACATACAGTCTTCGTTAACCTTCGTGATCTTATCCATGACGGAATCTGGCTGTTCCAACACTATTTTTTCATTAGTCTCTTGAATCATCTCCATAAGTGTCTTCAATCCTCGCTCTGCAGCTTGTAATGCCTGATCACTAAAATCAAGAGGGCTACGATAATGAGCTTGAAGGATGAAGAATCGAATAGTCATTGGACTATAAGCCTTGCTGAGGATAGGATGATTTCCAGTGAAGAATTGTTCAAGAGTTATAAAATTTCCTAAACTTTTCCCCATCTTTTTTCCATCAATTGTTATCATATTATTATGAACCCAAAAACTACAAGGCTCTCTACCAGTACTAGTTATTGATTGAGCAATTTCGCATTCATGATGTGGGAAGACTAAATCCAATCCACCACCATGAATATTATAGGTTTTACCCAGATACTTTCTACTCATTGCCGTACATTCAATATGCCAACCTGGACAACCCTCACTCCAAGGACTTAACCACTTTTGAAGATCTCCTGGTTTAGATTTTTTCCAAAGAGCAAAATCAGCTTGGTTCTTTTTATCATTAGTACCTTGCAAATCTCTGGTAATCTCGAGAGAATCTTCTATTACTCTACCACTAAGTTTTCCATACTTATGATTAGATGCATACTTAATAGTGTCGAAGTATACAGATCCATCCTTTACGTAGGCATAACCATTATTGAGAATTTCTTGAATTACTTCAATCTGTTCTTGAATGTGTTCTGATGCTTTTGGCTCAATAGTAGGAGGATAACAACCCAATCTATTCATACATATGTGATATTTATTTGTATAATATCTTGCAATAGTTAGGGGATCTAATCCTATACCTTTAGCCTTAAGTTCTATCTTATCTTCACCAGAATCAGTTAAATGCCCTACGTCTGTTATATTTCTAACATAAGTTACTACAATCCCTTGATGTCTAAGTATTCTATATAAGATGTCAAAAGTTATTGCAGATCTAGCATGACCTAAGTGAGGATCTCCATAAACAGTTGGACCACAAACATACATTCCAACTTTTGGATACAAACCTTCTGTACTCCCTGTTCTACTGGGATGAAATGGTTCTTTCCTTTTAGTTAATGTATTATATAATAATATTTGTTGTTTCATAGTTTATGAAATTAGGTAAGGAGATAATATTTTCTACTACCTCCCCACCATTAACTTATTCGTTGATTAACTTAAAGTCAGTTGTTCTGTAAGTCTGATCTGGGCCAACACTTCCAGCTGCTTTAGCATGAGCACTTCCATTACCGACAATTACAAATCGATTCGGGTCACAGTTACATTCCGAAATTAGATAATCTGCTACTGCCTTAGCTCGTCTTTGAGACAAAGGTTTATTAATTTCATCTGAACCTGTATTATCGGTATTGCCTTCAATTCGAATTCGTGCATTACTAAATTGTTTTACTAGGAGCTTGAACTCTCGATCAATAATACTTTTTGCATTATTATCAAGAATATCAGAACCAGTAGCAAACTCAATAGTTACCGATTTATTTGAAATTGCAGCAGCCTCTTCCAATTTTTCTGTTGGAGCACTGAAAGTTTTTTGTTTTTCAGCACTTTGATCACCCTTTACAGATGTAGGATCTTCCATTAATCCCTCAATTATCGCTGTAGTACTTGCTTTATTCCAGGATACTGGATGTTTGCAAAGGCCGAGGCCTTCATAAGTTCTTGCCATCTTAGAATATAATTCTTCACCTTTTACTCCTGTATATGAACTTCTAAGTCCAAAGAAGTTAGCTTCATCTTCAAGAGTTACATAATGAATATTCTTAGAACCAGCAATAGCAAATTCCTCGTCTGTATCATAAGACTTAGCAAATGCTTTAGCGGCTTGTTGAACAGCGGTAGGATCAGTATTCATCTTAACATTAGCCATTAGAAGAGCAGATATAAGTTTTTGAACTTTATCCTTATTCTTTTCTAGGTAGCTTTGTTTGGCAATCAAGCCATCACAGATAATGCTAGACGCTTGTTTTGTACTGACAAGAACTTTTCCAATACCTGCCTGTACAATATCTTGATCATCAGGGCTATATACTACAGCACCATCACATTGTCCACTCTTGAATACTTGAGCAGCGGCAAGACCATCAGAGACAACTTTAATATTGACTTTTTTAGGATCAATAGTTGAACTGAGATTTACTTTATCATATCCAATGCCACTAGTTTCAAGTGTATTAAGAAGTAGGGTATGAGAAGCTGTACCTTCCGAGCAAGCAATAACCTTTCCAACAAGATCACTAACTTTCATAATGTTCTTGTTTACTACAAGTGCATCCGCTCCACGACTCCAGTTACTTATGTTAAAGAACCTAGCTTCAGACATTTCAGAATTTTCTCCCATTTCTACAGGCAAAGCATCAGCAGTACAGTAAATAATATCAATATTACCGTTTTTGAATGCTATACGACCTGCTTGGAAGTCATCCTGAATTACAATCTTAAGCTTGAGACCATACTCTTTGTATAAAATACAGTCTTCATTAGGTTCCAATCCATTATTCAAATACATGAATGGAAGGAATCCAGCATAAGTGTTAGTACCTACAGTAATTACATCTCCTCCACCAAAAAGTGAGAGACCTTTTGAATTACCATTCTTAAAAACTCCTGTTGCATTGAGAATTACTCCAGCAACAATGGCTACTAATGCAATACCTGCAATCTTCACCCAAGGTTGAACTTTTTTCATTTTGTTCTCGTTTTAAATTATTAATCAAAATATGAACTATTATCATTACTTTGTTGTCTAGGCGACGAAGCGAATTCTGGCATTGCTGAGTTCTGGAAGTTTACTCCAAAATTCCCTTTATCTGGTAAAGATTTCCAGTGTGCTTCAGAGAAGATTCCCTCTTGCTGCTCATATTTAGCAAGGATAAGATTAGCCTTATCAGACATAGCTGCATTATCAGCATCTGCTTGAGAAAGAATTCCATTAGTCTCATCAATCATTCCTTCAATCTCACCAAGATTAAAAGTAATTTCATTTTCCATGATTTCACAAGCCATTTCGAAGTCGCTCATAATATCAGGATCACCATTAAGAGCTGATTTAATACTTCTAAAGGTTTTTCCAGTCTGTTTAATTTCTTCGTACTCTTCTTTCATAAGTTGAACTTTTTCTTGATTTAGTCCAACATTAAAAGTAGCATACTGTTGAAGTTTAACAAGAGCCTCTAACCATTTTTTAGAAGTAGATAATCTTTGAGTTCTCTCTTTAAGTGCTTTTTCATACATTACAATTAAGCCATTAGTTTGAGCTGCAAAGCTAGCCTGGCCCATTTTTTCATAACGTTTCTTTTTAGAGAGTGCCTCATCGAGTTTATCTTTAGTTTCAGATACGCGACGTTCATTCTTCTTAATCAACCCACGTACCTTTGTAACATTCTCATCAACCTCTTTAATACGTTTTTGAAGATCTTTGATATAATCCTCTAGAATAGCCACTGGATCAATCTTTATAAAAAATCCAGTAATCTTTCGCATAATGATGAAATAGGCTAAACCAAATGTATGCCAAAATTTCTTACTTGTTAAGATATAACCGAGAATTCCTATTGCAAGAAGCATAAGGATCAAGTACAGTACATTTGATGCTAGGGTGATCATAATTGGTAAAAGATGCCAAAGGAGAAATAATCCTCCGCCGACAGCCAAACCAGCACAAATCATTCCCAACGTTCCTCCAGGTTTTTCCCATGGAGATTTTCTGCTAATATTTTCGTTATTAACAGGAATTAAGCCATTATTTTCCATAATTATTCATTAATATAGTTGTTTATTTTTTCTTTATCTTTTGCTAAGATATTAAGCATATAACCAAGAGTAGCATTAAATTTAGCTTCCTTTAAGTCATAGTCTTCTTTATTTTTCTTTATCTTAGCATTTTTAACATCTCTTTCTTGTTTTTTAGCTGCTAATTCAGCCTCAAGTTTAGAGATTTCCTCCCCTAATTTATCAACCTCCTGTTGTTCTTGTACAACATTAAGGTCGCGTTTCTTTTGTAACTCTTGCATTCCTACCTTACGCTCTCCTTCAAGAACACCAGTATAGTGATCGATTGCTCCTAAAATACTTATCTTAGAAATCTTAGCATCTGGGAAAAATCTCTTCATACTAAGATATTGTTGAGCATATCGTTTCTTTTCGTCTGGTTCCATAGAGACTAGGTCTTCAGATTCAACAGCTTCTTTAAGCTCGAGATAATCAGGACCTGGAATATTCTCAGCTTTTAATTTAGCTTCAAACTTCTCCAAGAGTGATTCATCTACTAATTCTAAACCAGTATCTATACCAGTAAGCGAAGGAGTAATGCTTTGTTGGGGAACTACTACAACATTTTGTTGTTTTTCTTCTTTTTGTTCTACACTACTATTTTCTTCTTCTACAAAAATAGTCTTCTTAAGTGCATTTAAAAAACTTCCCATATTATTTTCTTTATTTTCATACATAAGGTTTTAAGGCAAACTCTTATATATGTATGGAAGAATTTAAATCGTTAAAAGAAAAGTTCGATTTTTATCGAAATAAAACCGATTATAAGATTGAAAAGAAGTCTTATACGATGGTGATGCTTGATGGTCGTAGTTTTAGCAAAATGATAAAAAATAAATATCATCTTCCGTTCGATGATACTTTTATTAACATGATGAATGAAACTGCGGCTTATGTATGCAAGGGAATTCAGGGATGTAAAATAGCCTACGTACAAAGTGATGAAATGACATTTGTAGTAACAGACTTTGAGAATCCTGATGCAGACATATTCTTTGGAGGCAGACTAGTTAAAATGTTAAGTATTATTCCAGGAATTGCAACTGGATACTTTAACAAACTAGCAATGATGAATTTAATTCCTAAGGATAAAGAAGCTGGTAATATTCTATGTTCGTCTGATGATATTTATCAAATGTTAGAGTCTTATACTCCAATTCAATTTGATGCTAAGGTATGGCAGGTTCCAAATCTTAATGATGTATTTGCTACTATTCTCTATCGTCAAAATGATTGTATAAGAAATAGTAAAGCTCAAGTTGCACAAAAATATTTCTCTCATAATCAATTAAAAAATCTCCCAGTAGATGAACAGATAAAGTTAACTAAGGAAAAGTTTAATGTTGACTGGGAAAATGATTTTGATGACGGGAAAAAATTCGGTAGATTTATTTGGAAAGAGACTGAACAGAGGACGAATGAACATTGCTTAGAGCCTTTTGAAAGAAGTGTATGGAAGTCTCATTATGCATGGCCCCTACATGATCCAGAGGGTAAGAAAAGATTCCTAGATCTTGGGATAATTCCAGATATTGATTGTCTGAGAAAGTAGTGAAACCCTTATATATGTAATAAATATTAACTAAAGAGTAATCAGAGTGTAAACTTTGGTACTCTTTTTAAATTTAAACTAATATGGGTACATTATTATTATTAGCGTCAACACCGTTCGTATTAGCTGGTTTTGGAATTGCTGGAATTACCAAATTAGTAATGAACTATGACGAAAAAGAAAGAGAAAAAGAGGCTACCCAAAAGGAAGTAGCTGGAAGAGATGAAGAAGACGATGATTTCAAGTTTCCTACTGCAAAAGAAGCAATTGAAGGTATTTTTGGAGCAACTGATGAGGTTGAACAAGATATCAAGAAAGCTGGTAAAGCAGGTTTGAAGGCACTTGGAAAGTTTTTCAAAGCATTAGGGGAAGAGTAAATTCTTCCCTTTTTATTTTATTAAAAAAAGAATGAGGAACTTAATCCTCATTTTTAATACAAAAGTAAAATCTAGTCATAAAACGTTCTTCTGGAAGAAGTGAATATTCTCTTGTAGATTTATACTTAGTATATTCTGTAAAGTTCATCATACCTTTTCCAGAAACAAAATAGCACATATTGCCGAAACCTTCGACCGATATATTTTTAAATAAAGAGGCTATTCGTTTTTCTTTCTTCCCTTTTGCATAAAGACTTCCAGGGTTATAATTAGTACTAACAAGCCAAACTTCCTCTAATTTCTTTTTATCATTTGAATAATAAACCCAAAGCTTTCCAATGCAAACAGGATTATCTTCTTCAGGTGATCTTGAAAATTTCTTCCAAAGTTTAAACTTGTTATATTCTACATTATCAATATTCCAAAGGATATCTTCTCGTTTATTCTTTTTTCTTGGAAGATAGCAGAGAACATTTTGGCTATTTACATAATAAAGGCCGCCTCTTTCGATAATATCATGACTTCCTCTTTCTTTCCAATACTCTACTTCTCTAGTTTCTTCTTTAAATTTTTTCTCTATATCATATTTTTGTACAATTTCATTTGGAATATTTTGTATAAACTCTTTATAAATCTTATCAACATTTCTTCCAATATTCCCTCGTATAAAAGTTTTGATTAAAGAATACCACTTAAATTTATAGAGATCATCATAGTGACTGCCAGGATGAAATACTCCCATTCGTATATGTTTTACATCAGGATCATTTAACCTCGCACGTTCAAAATGAGGAAATGCTCTCGGTCTCTTTCTCTTCTTTGTTGATTTATACTTTATACTCATTTTTTATACAAAAGTAAAATTGATTAGATGTTTCAATATCATTATCTACATTAGGGTTATCCACAAACTCTCTATTAAGAAGAGCTTCGAATTTCCTCTCCAATTGATCCTTTGAGTATCCTTTATTATCATAGGTCCAATGAAATCTATTTCTAAGCTGAGTTAGGTCTTCTGATTGATAATAAAAATTTCTAAGACCCCAAGGATGAACAGGTTTAAATTCTTTCTTTAAAGTATTGGGTTTATAATGTCTATTTCTTTTATAATAATATACTCTCTCTTGATTATTATATCGACCCCATCTAATAATCCAAACCTGTTGTAATTCTTCTTTCTCTTTTATATAATAATATCCAATCGGAATAGGTCCATTATCTCTCCATTGAACCTTTGCTTTCTTTATTTCTTTCAAGTTGTGCTCTATCCATTCTTTCCTAGCTACTGGGTTTTGTTGATAAATTAAAGTTTTATATCTAATTATTTTACTATCATCTACCCAATAGCCACTAGCTTCTGTTTTCCCTAAATTAGCAACCTTAAAAAATCTATTCTTACACGACTCTCTACATCTCTTGCAAAAAGAAGAGAATGCTTCATCAATATTTTTCCCAATCCAAGCCTTTAAGAATAATTCAATATCACTATCAAATACTTTTTGTCCATAATATTGTGGAACCCATTGATTTGGTCGCATTTTTACACGTTGTAGGTCAGGATCTAGAAGCCTCATTTTATGTCTTTGATATTTAGGCCTATTACCTAATCTTCTTCCACATCCTTTAAATTCTAACATATCATAAATAAGGAAAAAGAAAGGGACTATCTTCAGTCCCCTATATTAGTACTATCTTTCTTTTCAAAAGCTATGATTCTTGCTCTTTTAGATATTGCCTTACTCTTTATCTCATCAACTAATCTAATACTATCTGATTTAAACTTGAGTGTAGCATCCTGATATCCCTGAAAATACGAGTTTACTCTTATTGTATCTATATCTTTCTGCGCTTCCCATACTTGTGAACTAATACTTTGTTCAGTTTCTTTCCATGATACATAAGTATATATATTAGAAAAGCTAAGCAATACTACAATAGTAGATAATGTAAATACCGGATGTTGTTTAATCCAAGCCCAAATTATATCACAGAATAATAATCTTAGTGTAAGATATATTGCTTTTCCTAATTCAACACTGCTCTTAATAAACCTACTAGACTTCCAATACGTCTTCCAAATTTCTATAAACGTTTCTTTCATAATTCGTAGATAAGGCTTTTGGGATCCTTATGAAGTCCTTATATTTGTTATGAAAGAAAATAAAAATAATATGAAGCGACTAAAAATAGTAAAACGAGATGGGTTACCTGAAACCAATAGTAGCTCATCTCATTCAGTTGTAGTAAGTGATAAAGAATTTTCTTTACAGGATATTTCTTCCGAATTAATTCCTGAGGATAATGGTAAGATTATGATTCATGGTCATAGTTTTAATTGGGAATGGGAGAAATATAATGATGTAATAACTAAAACTCAGTACGCAATTGCAGCATCTATCTACGATGATGAAAAGATAGAGAGGATTAAAAAGGTTTTTAAAGAATTTTCTGGTTATGATTTAGAAATAGAGGATGAAAATGATAGTGATAAATTGGGATCTATATTCTCAGTGGATCATAATTCTAGCGACATCTTTGATGATTTCTTACAGACAGATGAAACATTAAAAAATTTTATCTTTAATCCTCAATCGTGGTTATTCTTGGGAAATGATAATAGTGAAGCTCCAGTAGGATTTTACAAGGTTCATAATATTAATAATTATAAGAATCCTGCAGCAATTGCTAGTGTAAATTTTGGAGGTGAAATTGGACGTATTGATTTTGAATTATTTAGTTATCCAGGTGGAATTCTTCAAGAATTAGAGGATGAAGATAATCAAAATCTCTTAGCATCTCTTTGTATAAATAATGGCAAAGTAACTAGTTTAAGACTTGTTAAAGAGGCTGAAATGTATTTCTTCAGAAACTCTTGCTGTATTGAAAGAGATGGAAAATACTATGTTAGATTCATGACGAAAGAAACTAGACAACTTCATTATGATGTTCTTAGAGCATCTGATTGGAATTTTGATCAAGGAGAAAAATTTATTCTTAGTCGTGAATATGGTAAAGATTATGTTGAATTTCCTATAGAAATATACGATAATGAGTTCGGCAAATTGGATTAATGGAAATTACTTTGTAAGAATAGATGCTGATGGAACAAAATCTAGGAGAACTCTTAGAATTGGAGAAAAACTAATTCCTAATTTTCCGGAGTCCCTAGATATAAAATTAACGAATAAATGTTCTATCGGTTGTCCATTTTGTCATGAAAATAGTAACCCTCAGGGGAGAGTTTGTGATCCTGATAAATTAATAAAAGTTCTCGATCAACTTCCTAGAGTACCTATCGAATTCGCATTTGGTGGAGGAGATGTTTTTGAATCTCAAGATGAATTAAAAAAGATTCTAGAGTGGTCCGAGAATAACGGTTATTTAAATAGAGTTACTATTAACTACCGAGACTTAGAAATTCGCCAAAGAGAAGAATTAGAGAAACTTTTTATTGGAACCCAAGCACGTAGACTAACTATTGGGCTTAGTCTCTCAAATTGGAATAAAGAGATTGAAGAAAGGATTAAAGAGTTCGAATTCTTCTTTGATAAAGTAGTATTTCATATTATTACAGGTGTATTTCCGGTTGAGAAACTAGAATCTTTATTAGATAATGATATAGCTCCAGTTTTAGTCCTAGGTTATAAAAATTTTGGCCGAGGTAAGTTCTATACTCCTAAACAAATGGATATATGGAAGGATACTATAAAACAAAGAATTTTCAAATATCGATTAGGAGTAAAGACCGGAGTATTAGCATTTGATAATTTAGCTATTGAACAGCTAGGAATTAAAGAAAGTCTTTTTCAAGAGGAGTGGGATAGAACATATCAAGGAAATGAATTTTCATGCTCAATGTATGTAGATGCAGTTGAAGAAATGTTTGCACCTACTAGTAGAAGTACTGAAAGAGTATCTTGGAATAGCGTAGGAATAGTTGAATATTTTCAAAAAGGAAAACAAGACTATGAAAATTGAATTAGTTACGAAAGAAAGATATGATGAACTTTTAGGCATGAAAGGTGACTACGTAAAAATGAAGGTGTTTCCTGATTTTATAAAAGGACCTGAGGAAGTAGTTAAAAGCTGGCAATATTATGCAATGGGTAATAGAGTTTTTGGTTACCTAAGTGAGTTTAATACTCTCTGTATTCCAGCTAAATATGATATTGAAGATACTCTAGAACTACTTAGATCATCTAATCTTGATCTAGAAGAATGGATAGTGGAGTCCTGTAAAGAGGATGACTTAGACTTCAATCCAGATCAGGTTAGTTGCTATTTTCACGGAAGAGGTAGTTCTGGTGTTCCTGATAGAAAAATATCTGCTGGATATTACAAAATTACCAATATGATAACCAAAGAGGTAATATATGCTAGTATTGAGAGTAATTATGGAGATAATATAATAAAATATAAAATAAAGAAAAACTTGGATACATCTGAATCAGATATTTATCTAATGGATAATCTAATAAGTTTGTTGTTGTATGAAAAAGGATACAAAGATAAAAGACTTAGTGAAGAGGGTTAATGATACTCTTAGATATTATGAGAAAGAATATATTGAATTGAAACGTACTCCAACGACTGAAAAAGAGGTTTGTACATCTTTTGAACATTATATTGAAGTAAGATTTAATATGGAATGTTGTAAGATACCAGAACTCTTAGACTTAGAAAATTTAACTGGCGGACATTTATTCTCTTGTACATCTATTACAAATCCAGATGAAGCAAGACGAAGATTTAGTTCAGCAACAGTAGAACTTCTAAGCCCGGAAGAAGTGGAGAATGCAGATGAATCTCTTAGAAGTGCCTTAGAGGTTGTAAAGAAATACCTAGGAGGTACTAAGATTAGTTTTAATAGTGTTAAACAAAGAATAAAAATTACAATCGATGAGTAGTTGGATATTAGCTCAAGATATTATAGCTTTAGTTAATAATAAAAATCATAAGCTATATGTTACCAGAAAAGGAAGTAAAGCTCTTTTTCAGGCTGTTGAACGATTAAAGAAACGACAGAAGGATATAGGATCATTCATTGAAATGGAAATTAAAAATTCCTTCTTAGTTAGACTTGGAGATAATATGTCTGTGGAAGTCAAAAATAAAGATCTTCCTAACGACGAGTGGTATACTCTCAGAAATGAATTAGATTCTAATGAAAATGTATGGGAAATGCTCACTAATGTGGATAATAATAGAGGTAATTTTGGGGACGTTGAATTTGAGATTGCTACTAGTGATTTAATCAAAGATAGAGTGGTCCTAGTAACACCTAGTATGCCCTCGTATCAAAAATTACAGAATCAAATGAAACGAGTTCTTTTCTATGATATTTATTCTAAAACGAAAAAATGGACTCCCGGTCATAGATTCTACTCTAAAACTAGCACATATTATTGCATAGCACAAGTTAAAAGTAGGAGAAGTGGTATTGACTCTGTCTATCTTTCAAAAGGTGATATGGTAGATGCATGGATTGTTACAGAAGAACTAGAAGGTCAGAAAACTTGTAAAGAAGTATTAGAAACAAAAAGTTTTGGGCCTGAAAGAGGTGATCTTAGAATAATCTATACTGCCGGATTAATGGTAGATGACGGAGAATTTCTCAAAAATGACATTGGAGATGATATTATGACTTATTATCCCAAAATGGTAGAAAATGCAAAAAAGAGATTTCCTACTAGTCAAGAAGTTATGGGAATGAGATCATTCTTAGATATCTTTACAATCCAAAGTGAGGGTCATGAGGATTTAAGCCAAGTTGATATAAATTTAATATCAGATATTAAAGATCGCATTAAAGAATCTATGTACATTACAATGATCCAAAATTATAATAATTATTCTAGCTTAAGGGATAAAAGCAAAGTAGAAGAAGGAGCAGAGAGTTTGTTAAAATTCTTTTATAATGGAGATAATATGATGGATGGAAATAGTAAACGTTCATTATATTACAAACTACTATTCTTAGATCTCGGACTTGATGATCCTAAAGACATGGCAAAGAAAGTTATTAAAGATTTTGATATAAAAGATATAACTGATAACTTTAATGGATATGTAAATTATGCCGCAAAATATTTATATAACAATTTCTACTCAGAGAGTATAACTCAACGTAAGACCAGTAGTCGTTATTCGATGCCTTTTACTAAATTAGGAGACAAGTTTGGGGCAGATCTATGTGATACAATTCGAAAGATTTGTTCAGAACGAGATCAATGTAATGGTTCTAATTGTGATATATATGAAGTTTACAATTCTGGAACTAGAACTGCACCTAAAGAGTGGGTAACAACTACAATAACGCTTAAGGATATATTAAATTATTTTGGAGGAAATCTTGCAAACATCCCCGAAAACCTTAAACTTGATATAATGAAATGCAAATTTCGAGAAGTAGAATTAGCTTACGATAAAGGAGAAAAACTCGCATGAAACAAGGAAACTTACAAGTCGAAGGTGTGGTAGAACAAGAATTAGGTAATTCTATGTTTAGAGTAAAACTAGACAATCCCGGAATGCCTACAATTCTATGCACGATTTCTGGGAAGATTCGAAAAAATTATATAAGAATTCTAGTTGGTGATAAAGTTAAAGTTGAAATGACGCCATATGATTTAACAAAAGGACGAATTGTTCAGCGCATTAACTCAGTTGTAATCACCCCTGTTAATAATAGTAATAACAATAAAAACAAAAAGAAAAAATGAAGAAATACTGTATTAAGAACAGTTTAGTGGGTAATTATTACCCTATGTATCTGAATAATATTAACCTTGGTCATTCAGCATATCTGTATCAGATAACTACACCAGGGCTCAGTGAGAAACTTGTTCCATTAATATCAATTAATAAAGTAGGAGAAATTACCTCAGAAGGAGATTACTCTGCTACAGAAAGTAACATGATGAGCAGTGATATACTGGCAACTCTCATTCATAGCAGAGACGATATTGAAACAAAGGGTATGGAATACCTTTCAGGACTCTTTAAAAAGGATGATCCTGTACTATACTTTAGAGGTAAAGAAGACTTCCCTGCAATAGAGATGGGTATGGATAATAACATGCAAAAATCTATCATTGTGAATCTTCGTGATGAGCTTCGATGGAGATGTTATCGATTCTATGCTGGGCGGTATGTTGACATACTTTGGTCTCCTACACAGTTTGCTGTATTTAAGATTTGTGGAAACAGGGAAGAGATCTGGCTTGAACCAGTAGCTGTTTATGAAAATACAGATCTTGGACTCCACAATCCTAAAGAATTTGTAGATAATAGCTGGCAGACTGAGAAGTTTTCTGGAAAAACAAAGACGTCTGACTTAAATCGATATATTAAACGACTTGAGTGGGCAGCATTTGATAAGAAAACAATTTAAATAAACAAGAGAGGTGGCTTAGGTCATCTTTCTTTTTTGCACGTCTGAGGGGGGGGGGAGATTCCTTATAAATGTATAAAAAAT
>AUXO012444985.1_pt1 | contig 54739 bp, 61 predicted proteins | sample 768731 | NCBI WGS metagenome assembly AUXO01 (sample SAMN02715735, study PRJNA202380) | gut metagenome | biome: sheep rumen | host: Ovis aries | place: New Zealand: Palmerston North
CATCGCCACTTGTCCTTGGTTTGTATCGAATTGGAACAAACTACTAATTTGTCCTTCTTCTGCCATCTTCCACATCTTTTCACTTGTATAATCTAAAATGCTAGGATTGAGATATTTATTATATGTGTCCTTCAAATTACCTTGCCATTCCATTACGCCATCTTCTAACATATAATTCATACATTGATGAATACGGTCAAGAGCTGAAACAGTAAGTAGGTCATATTTCAAAACACCACATCTTTCTAATGTGTGTAAGTCATATGCAGAAACAATTTGCTCTTTAGAAGTTTTCATAACACTGTTGTATTGATTGAAGTCACCATTGACACAAACAACACCCGATGCATGAACACCTAAACGTGTTACTAAACCTTCAATACTACGAGCTAATTCCCATAATTTAGGATTTTGATTCATTTGTTCAACGAATGCACTAATTGGCTTCTTATCTTCATCGTTACCATAATAACATTCCGACAGAGTCCAGTCAAAACCTCTTTCATTTGGAATCATTGACGTAATATAACTAATTACGTCATCATCTATTTTTAAACCACGACCCGCTGTCTTAATCGCACTCTTAGTTCCTTCAGTACCAAAAGTACAAACATTAACAACGTCGCCGCCTAATTCTCTAAAATAATCTCTAATCTTATTAAAAACAGCCGCTCTCTTATCAGACTCTGAGTCAACGTCAATATCAGGATAGTCTGGACGAGATGGATGCATAAATCTCCAAACGAATGGAAGATCCATTTCAACTGGGTTCATTTGTGTGATGTCAATTAAATAGTTAATTAACATTGCGCCCGCAGAGCCACGAGATGGCCCAACTAATGAATCAGCTTGCCACATCAAATCAACCATTTTACTCATTGTGATAAAATAGTCAGACATTGATTGTTTAATTGCATCGCCAACTTTTTTAATAATATCTAATTCTTCTTCAATACGAGCAAAATAAACAGACTCATCCCAATCTGGTTTAGACTTAATTGCATAACCATGTGCAATTAAACGTGCTAAATAATTATCTGCTCTATCTGTTGTATGTATATATTCATAGAACACTGGATACTCATCTTGACTTAAATCCGCAAAGACATCTAAATCATCTTCATATTCATCCCAATGTTCATAATCTACTTTTGCGATTACTTTTGGCTTTTCAATTTCAAAGAACTGACATTGATCTTTAATGATACGTGTATGCTCTGACATCATACCAAATTTAAAATCATCTAGGTATGGCATTAAATTACGAACTTCTTGTTCGCTCATCATATACGCATATTTATAAAACTCATCAACTTCTCTATCTTTTGAACTTTTTGAGTTTAAAAATGCTTTATGAACTTCTCTTTCGTCCTCTTTTAAATAATGTGAGTCAGTAGTAAAGATAAATGGATATTTATCCCAATATCTATTAATCATAAACTCATTATATTCATTTTGTTCACTACCTTTTTCATTTGGTTGTAACTCAACATAAAAGTTATATTTACCAAATAAGCCTTCCATCGCCGCCAAATGATTGTCTAACTTTTGAAGATAAAAATCTTTATCTTGTCCTTGTTCCCATGGGAACTTATCTTCATCATGGAATGCTTTTCTCCATGCCCACGCGGCATAACCGCCTAAACATGCAGTTGAACAAATTAAATGTCCTGGTTCACTACCTACAATATCAATTAAATCACTTGGATAAGTTGGAGTTCTTAAGATGCCTCTAAACCACGCTCTTCTCCAAGCGCGACTACTTAATTCTTTTAATTGTCTAAAACCTATTTCATCTTTTGCTAATAAAATTAAATGCCAAAAATGAACGGGATGTTTGCCGTCCATTTCAGCTTCAGTTAATCCTTCCTCACTTAAATATATTTCGTTACCAATAATAACTTTGAAATCAAGTTTTTCAGATGCGGCCGCAAATCCAGGAAACTCAGTTTCTGGATAAGCATTTGCCCATTCTTTCTTTAATTTTGCTTTATAAATATCAAGAGCTTGTAAAGAACCACTAAGACAATCGTGGTCAGTTAATGCCAATCCAGATAGTCCTAATTCCCAAGCATAATCAACCATACGATCAAAACGATTGATACTATCAATAATTTTTAAGTTACTATATTCTGTATGATTGTGTAAACTTGTATAATCTCTTGTCATTATATTTCTCCTTATATTTACTATGCTATAATTTGTACAATTTGTCTATTTATTTTCGATAAGCTCTTCAAAAAATTTGAGTCCTTGTTCTAATGACTCTTTTCTATCATTAAAAATATCATCAGCATTATCATAATATGTTGTTACAATCTCTATGACTTGTTCTTTTGTAAATTGTAGATATAAGTCATCTAGTATTGTAAGAAACATAATCTCGTCTTCTACATTGTCGAAGTGGATATGAAATTTATCTAAAAACTCTTTACTTGTCATGATTCTTACCTCTAGTTTCGCATGAAGACATTGTAGTCCAAGTTACAGTTGGATTAGACCAACCATGTATTGGACAATATTTATTAGTTCTTTCACAAATACCGCAAGGTAAGAGATGAACGCATCCTTGTTCATGTATTGTTTGAATGAAACCAGAAGTAGCTCCAGTCATATCTAGTTGTTGAGATTGTTTAATTTCTGCTTTACTCATAATTTTCTCTCCTTAAATTAAATCTAATAATGATACTTGTTTTGGCATTTCAACTACAGGGTTGATTTCAATATCATCAATCATAATTTGAACACTTGTCATTCCGCCGTAATCGTTAAGTTGTGGTCTGCCAACTATTAAATAAGTTCCTTCTGGTTGTTCGGCAATTTTATCAATAATTTCACGCGCTTTGAAAGCTACAAAATCAATTTCACCGCCATTAATTTTTAATGAACTTTTGTCTTTTCCCATTACAAAGATATCTTTTTGAGTATATCTTCCTGAAAAAGCGAACTTTGGTTGAGGAATTGCGCTTCCCCACAAATGTCCATATTTTGCGAAAGCCATTAACATATCATAATCAACAGGATGAGAACCATCAAACCAATAGTCGACTTGGTAAACGCTTTCAAATGAAGACATTGATAAGTGACTATTTGCATAATCTCTAATAGATTGCACTTGATCTGGCTTTAAGAAGCAACCAAATGCTGATTGGTGACCTTCAACATAGAAAGCGCCTGCTTCATGTAGGAAGTCTTTTAAATTAGGCAAACCATAGAAATTGCCATTACGGCCGCTACCACCATAAACTTCTTGTTCTTCAAACTCTGTTTTGCGCAAAACGAGAGCAGGTTTATTGTAGTGTGTAACAAGCTCCATCGCAATAAGTCCTGTAATATTTGGACTTACTTTTGCGCTCTCTTTTTCGTCTAAAGCGGCGATAATGATATTATCATTACACCAGCCTTCACTGTCTATTTTATCGCAAATCCATTCAAAACTCTTTTTCTTTGCAGAATCTTGACGGCCTTTTGCGTTCATCGCTAAACGAGAGGCATATTGATATAAGTTTTCATGTCTAACTACGCCACGATATTCTGTTTGATAATCTTCAGTATCATTTTCAGTAGTTAAAGCCTTGAATACCATTTCTTTATCTTCTGGAGTTCCATATCTAATAACGCCATTAATTACAGGTGCAATATAGAAAGCGACTCCAATTTTAGTTAAATGAGCAGGGTCAGGAATTCCTCTTGATTGTTTTAATGCTAACTCATAAATGAATTGATTTTTAATATTATTTAATCCATAATAGGCGATATAATTATTACCTAAACTAGTCATTAACATCGCATCGGCAATAATACCAATTGCAGTTAAATCTAAGTAATTTCTATAAATTGACTCAAGATCGCTGAAGTAATACTTATCTAAGTATTGAATGAACATATATACAACACCAACGCCACTCATATTTTTATTAGTGAAGTTAGGACTTAATTGATTGTTCACAATATATGCTTGTGTATCTTCCATTTTATCTACTTCGTGGTGATCTAAAATAATTACAGTTTTACCAATAGAAGCTAAATAATTTTGTTCATCAAATTGATTTGAACCTGCATCGGGAATGATAACTACGGAACAATCTGCAGGAACTGTTTCAGGAACAACTCCATGCTCTTTTCCATTATGCAATCTATGAACGATTTTAATATTTGGCCAACGTTTTCTTAAATAGCTAATAAGAACTGCGGCAGAGGTATAACCATCAGTATCACTATCGACTTGTACGAAGACTTTCGCGCCGCAATCTAATCTTTTAACTAAGACTTCTGCGGCTTCTTTAATATGTTCTAATGTTTCAGGATTATCGGCATCACTATCTTTTGGTTTGTCGATAAAGCTCATTAAGTTTTTCTTTTCAATACCTAAAGACATTAAGTATTGCGCGATAAAACCCATACCTCTGGAAAACTCAGAAGTATTATTATCATACATTTTTAAACAATTTGTTTTTAATTCTACTTTATTCATTGGATACCTCTACACAATTCTTCTTTTTGCTAAAATTCGTTCAAATATATCTTTACCGCCATCAATTGGACTTGATTTGTATGGAAGTAAAAACTCATCATCTATTAGATAACTTACATTGAAGAACGGCGCTAAAATTAATGCTTTTTCTTTATATTTCTTTTCAACTTCTGCTAATTGAGCATAATCTTCATAATCTGTATCATACGCTAATATAATATGATTAACTTTCATTTTTAATAGAAACTGGATGTGATCTTTGGTGATATTTTGTCCTAATGTCGCTAAAGCAATATTATCTTTCGCGCCATAAATAGTTTCAAAATGAAGAACTGACTTTTCACCTTCAAAGATTACAGCAGTTTTCTTTCTTTCTATGTTCTTATGATTTTCATAAATACCATAGAATGTACGACCAGTTGGGTGATTATATAAAACGCCGTTATCATAAATAGGTCTATATTTACCTTTTGCGATATCTTCTGGTCTAAAGAATCTTCCACGAACTCCAATTAATTGTCCATAATAATCAAAGTTTGGAATGATGATTGCTTCGTGTCTCTTATCGTAACTGATCGAGAAACGTTGAAGTGCATTAACACTAATTCCTTCTTCTATCCAAGGCATCAAACCCATATAGTTGAAAGAATATTTATTTAATACACTTTTGTCATAAGTTTTAATTGCGCCCGCGGAGATATCTGGGATATAGAAGTTATTTATCTCTTGCATATATTTAATATCTTCAATACAATTATATGCACGGTCTTCTGGGCGAATATTACTGGTATCTAAATTACAGATACTAACGGCTTGTTTTAATGTTATTTCTTGTCCACGTAATGAATACATCTTCTGTAATAATGTAAAGATGTCGAATGAAGCCGCACATTCAGTATAACAGTGGAACAATTTTGTATTTTTATAATAAATGAGTTTAGGACTACCGCCTTCTAAATTGTGGCAGCAAGTTGGGAATGTAATTGAAGTTTCATCTTCTAAGACAGGCTCAACATTAAATTGACCTAAAATCTCTTTAATCATCTCATCGGTGAGCTGTTCGCGCAAATCTCTAAAATCCATACTACAACACACCTCTTGTCTTTAAGTCCAAATAATCAAATGGACGTTGGTCATATTGCAACTGACCTATTGACTGAATTGCCTTATAACTGCTATCAGTTACAAATAAATCTTGGCAATGACAAGTCGCATAGTCAAAATATCTAAACACTTTTACGTGATTAAGTTCACCACGTCTATTTTTATAGATATCTACTACAATATTTGGATTATGACTATATTTCTTTGGATCGCTCTTTTGAAGTTCGGTCCATAATGTTTCAATTTGTTTATATTCTTCTTCGCAGATCTGGACGCCAATACATCCAATATCAATTTTATCGGCAATAGCCTTAGAACCTCTTAAACAGTTCTGATCTCTAACACCAATCTTATTTTTACTCCAACCATCATTTAATTGAGTTGCACTTTGAATGAATACGTTATAATTCGCCGCAGTCTCTTTAATACTATTAGATAACATCATTAAAGCAACGTCTTCACGAACTTCAACATCTCTAAATTCACTCAATAATCCAGGACTACTGAAGATATAATCATAAAATATATAAGATACATTGTCTTGAATGATATACTTCGCCATTACCGTCTTAACTTGTGCAATACTTGGATCGGACATATATTCAATAATGAAGTTATCTTGATATTTATCAATAATATCTAATGCTTTCTGGATGCGATCTAATTCATCAGGAGTATAGTTTCCTAATAAGATTGCTCTTTCATTAACTCCGCTAACATATGCTAAAATTAATGTTTGGATTTCATCTGCCTTTTGTTCTGTTGCAATATATAAAACTTTTTGATAATCGTCTTTTTCAACTGTACCTCTATAAATAATCTTACCATCTCGACCAATATATGGCAAACTAATCGCGCATGCATTTCCTACCATATAACGAGTTTTACCCATACCACTAGGTGCACTATAAGTATACAATTTACCTAATCTTGCTCCTCTTGCGGCAAAATTGATGATATCGCCATCAAGTGGCAAACCTACTTCAGGATTCTCTTGCAAGTCCGCAACTAATTGTCTTAAACCTTTTGCCGCATTTTGTGAGGTACTAGAATCCTTACCAATATGTCTATTTTCTATTTCAATAAGATGTTCTCTGACACGATTACCAATCGCATCTAATTTCATCTTATTTAATTTTTCATCTTCTAAGTCTTTATTCAACGCGTTGGCTGTTGTGTCATAAAATTCTTTTGTGTCATAGCCAATCGCTTCTAAATCTCTTAAGAAAGAGAACTTTTTAAGACGAGTATAGTAAAAATCGAACAAGTTATCATCAGTTGTCTCTGTGATTTGATAACATTGAACTACAAATTCATATCCTTTATTATTCTTATAATACTCGTACTGTGCGTTAAATTGTTTCAAATGCAAGTCAATATCTTGCGGCGATATATGAGAGACACCCAATTGTGCCATATTAAATATCGCATAAAATACCATTTGTTGTAATGGTTTATAAAAATCAGTTTTACAAAATGTATATCTATCGTCTTGCAACAATAGTGGTTTGTGCATTAAACAACTTAAAACGTAGGTAGAAGCATTTGTGTCGAACAAATCCTTACTAATCACGGTGCTCATCGCCGTCTCCTTCGACATCTATATCATTGATGTCTAATTGTTTTGGTTGTCGTTTTTTATTTGTTAACGATGAAATGTGGAATATAATATTATTTTCTTGATACTCTACAACTTTGGCCGCTTCGCCACGTTGTTTCTGTTGGTCAAGCTCCAACTGTTTAAAATACTTTTCTGCTTTCTCTCTTACAGAAGTACATACACTCTTTATTCCATATTGTATTTCTAATTTACCCTTGGCAACTTCAACATACCACACCAAACAACGTGCGATTTCTTTGAAGTTCATTTTATATATCAAACATAAGTCATTAATATGCTTACTTATTAAGGGAGTCACTTGAGTAACTCCCATAAGTTCGCAAATTAACTCTTCTAATGCTTGACGAGTAAAAACTGGTTCACTCATTATTTCTTAAGGGCGCTCATTAAGCGAGTTAAGAAAGAATAAAGTTTTTGTAAGTTTTCTGCGTCTTCCATTCCTAATAAAGATAAGCGCTTATTAGGGAAGAGTTCTGAAGTATATTTATAAATTTCTTCTCCAACTGCTGAATCTAAACTACTTGAACTTTGAACAATACTAATTGTTTCTTGTTTCAATTTATTAAATTCTTCTTCAGTTAAAGTTTTAATTTCGCAATCTTGTTTTAAAGCATTATAGTCAATAGTTACTCTTTCGCTTTCAGGTACGTCCTCACCTGCATAAACGTAGATACCTAATCCATGCCATGCACATGCTTTAACAAATGCTCTTTGAATGGCTTTATTTACATCAACAGATGTAATACCTTCAAGACGGATTGCCTTATTTTTCAAATCCATTACAGGATATTCTTCGACATATTCAATACCATTAATTGTAACGCCAACACGAACAAAACATGTCTTACCGTCTGTGAAGTAAGGCACATCGTTATCATATGTTACTTTTGTGGTTTCAATTGTGCCATCAGATAAAGTCATTGTTGAACTTTTTTCTGTATGGATTGTTCTTTTATAAATTGTTCTAATTGCATCTGGATACAATGCTTTAATTGTTTCCCATGCGTGAGCCCAGCTTAAATATTTTAAACCAACTTTTTCTTTTAATTTTTCATTTAAATTTACGTTTCTTAATGTTTCAAATGTATTCTTTTCTTGTATCATTTTGTGCTCCTTAAAAGGGCGGTTGTTACGCCGCCCTATCTTTTATTTAATTAAATTAAGCTAGCTTGGCGATTTGTGACTGCTGGTTTGTCTTCAGCTGCGTCCTTATCTTCTGCTTTAGAAGCTAATTCAACATCTCTTGACTTATAAGCAGAGATTAAATCTTTGATGTATGTGTCAGCATATTTCTTTTCAGAATCTGTGATGACTGGACTTCCACCAAGGATCCAATATTGTCTGGTTCTGTTTGTGAATGTACGGACTGCACCGCTACCAAAACCGACATCACTTGTCTTAGTTACTGTTGTAACTGTATGATCGATTTCACCATTTAAGAGGACAGTGTCACCAACATTATATGTCTTTTGTAAACCATTGATGATTTCTCTATCAGTTGGTCTGACATGTAATGTGAAGAGTGTCATCATGTTACCACTATAATTGGCTTGACCAATTTGGATATCATAACGATAAATGTTACCATCTTTACCTTTCTTTTCGGTTAATGGTGATACAACGAATCCACCGATTTCAAATCTTGCTGTGTCTTCAGTTGTTTCGGAGACTCCTCTAACGAAGTGACCATTTAATTGTTGAGCAGATACTAATTGTTTAGCATTTGCGCTCCAATAACGATTTTCTCTTAAATCTCCTGTGATCTCTACTTTCTTGCCAACTAATTCGCCTAACTTAGAGTAAGAAATGTAAAGTTTGTTTGGTTGTTTGCTTTGGTTTAATTCGTTTGCATAGAAAGCAATTTCGAATTCCTTTGTCGCGCCACCAAGAACGCTACGGACGATGACGTTACCAGAGATATAGCCTTGGCCATTATCTTTACGTCTGTCTGTTTTGAGGCCGCAATCGACTAAACGACCTACGATAGTAATGCTGTTTGTTTGTTCCATAACTGTTTGTTTTTTCTCCTATTTGATCTTTGAGTTTTGGATGTTAATAAATTATTTAGCCACTCTTAATTTATTATTCTAAAATGAATGTTCTGCCTAAATCGGTTAATTGATAAGTTTTATATTCTTTTGGTTTTGTTTCGCCTTTATTGTTGGTGAAATCTCTGACGACTGGTTCTGCTTGTTCAACTAATCCGTGTTTGATTAATGAATTAAGAACTGGATAGATACCTTTAATACCTGTCATGTCGATCATGTCTTTTCCAACTAATACTTCATCATGTTCTTGCATGAAACCAAGAACTGCTTTGGCATTATCTGTTAAAACAATTTTGTCCATCAAGTATCTCCTTATAAAAGTTATTAATAATGATATTAGTGGCTAATAATATCATCATATATATTTTAGCTTACTTCAGAGGCAAAAGCAAGAATTATTCTGGAGTTCTAAATAATCCTGACTATATTTCTTGTGCTAAGTGAAGCCCCTGTTGCGGTTCGACTCTTTATACTTAACTTACTTTTTGCTAAAGTGAAGGCCTTACCTTGTTTTGGAATTAAGTATAAGTTTTCACGCGCACTGTCTATACGTCTTACACATATAGTATCATCACATATAGTTTGGCCTTTATTTCCCCTATTGTCTAGAGAAAAATCTTTTACAGGAGTATATTTTCCTTTCAAGTCAGAAGTGACTAGAAGTAATAAATCTCCTTCAGATACTAATGTTGCGGCCGCACAGTTAGCAAAGCCTGATTTTACTCCAACTGTTAATTTAGAAGCAGTTGGTAAGTCTTTTACCGCTAAGCGTAAAATTTTATTGTTACCATCAAAGAGAATGATTGTGTCATTATCGCCGCAGAAATCTGCATAGATAAGTTCATCACCATCTTTGAGTTTAAGCACTTTTTCTTCTTTACGACTGAATTTATATTCACCAGTAGCAGAAACTTTAATATTGCCATTCTTTGTGACCGCAATAAATTTGTTTTTACTACTGTTATAAACGCACGCGCCTACAAGTCCAGACACTGGGTTGACGATATTAGTGATAATACCGTCTTTAGTATAACCAAAAATATCATTTGTAGAATAAGCGTAAACTACATCTATTAAATTATTTTCAATGCTATCGACACTATTATTAATGCTAGAATGAATTCCATCATCGTAAATTTTATACTCCTGTTTAATAAGTGGTTTATTTGAGATTGTTGTTTCTGTTGGTGCAGAATAGGCAATTTCTGTTAATCTTTCATCTGAACCAACTACTTTTTTAACTTCCTCTAAGTCTTTTTTAATTTGTGCGTAACGAGTTGCCTCATTATCAATAAGTTCTTTAAAAGCGGCCAAATCTTTTTCTAAGTTCTTTTGATCATCATTTAATTCAGTAATTTCTAATTGGCTTAAACGACTTAGTTTCATATCTAGAACGGCATCGGCTTGTTCGTCATTAAGAGAAAATTCTCTCATAATGGCTGTTTTTGCCGCGGCACGATTAGACGAACCTCTAATTAAACTTATAAGTTTATCAATATCACTCATACACTTCTGTAATCCTAAAACTACAGTAAGTTTGTGATTAGTTTTGTGATAATTATTTTGAGCAATTCTTTTAATACAATTACTTCTGAAATTAACCCAGGCTTCAACCATGCCCTTTAAACTAAGGACACGTGGTTCGCCATTAACAATAACATTATTATTAACTTTAATTGTAGATTGAAGTTTTGTCTTAGAGAATAAAATCTTAAGGCACTCATCTATTTTGGCATCTTTGCCTAAAGTAACTGTAATATCAAAGTTTCTAGGACCGGCTTTTTCAACTTGGATATCTTTAAAGACATCGTATCCTTCATCGAGAACTAATTTCTTTAGAGGTTTTTTAATACCATCATCAATTTCTACTCCATAAGGTAAGTCATGGAAAATAATTAAAGTTTCTTTTCCTTTCTTACTAATGTCGTAATGAGCCGCAACTTTTAAACTACCTGTGCCTCTTTCATAAATGGTTTGTAAATCTTCACCATTTAAAATAACGCCACCAGTAGGGAAGTCAGGTCCTTGAATATATTGCATTAAATCTGCAGTTGTGCAGTCTTTGTGGTCTAAATAATAGTTAATTGCTTGTGAAACTTCTGTGAAGTTATGAGATACAATATCACTACCCATACCAACAGCAATACCACTATTATTTCCACATAGTAAGAATGGGAATTTAGAAGGTAAAACTACAGGCTCTTCAGTAGTATTATCATAATTTGGTTTGAAGTCTACGCAATCTTTATTAATATCCTCAAGCATTAACATTCCTAAAGGACTGAGACGGCACTCAGTATATCTGGATGCGGCCGCACTGTCCCCTAAAACGTTACCTGCGTTACCTTGAATATGAACAAGTGGATAACGAAGTTTCCACCATTGTGCTAATCTAACTAGAGCACCATATACAGAGGCATCACCGTGAGGAGAGTAAGCTAAAACACGTCCAACTTCGGTTGCACATTTCTTTGTTTTAGCGTTATCGTAAACCTTATCTTCGTATAAAGTCCACAATATTTTTCTATGAATTGGTTTTAAATTATCTTCAACACTTGGAATAGCACGGGACTTAATAACACTGTTAGCATAGATGAGGAAGTTCTGACTAGTTCTATCATCTAATACACCCATAATTAAGCTCCTTGTTTATCTGTATTTTCTTCGGCTTGTTTTGCAGCCATTTGTTTTTGTGCTTCTTCGGCTTGAATAGCATAAAGATCAGTTAAACTAATCATTTTACCATTTGGACCGGCAACAGTCACAACATTTTCAATTTCACATAAACGTTGATTTAAAACATTCATGAAATTGACGAGTACATTTAATGGCATATTGTCTGTAATTTGGACATCTCTCCAACCATTAATTTGTTTTTCTTGCATTTGTTCTTTTTCAGACATATTATTTCTCCTTAATTATATTATATTATTTTTTCTTGTCATCGACGAGAAAAATTCCAAACTCTTCGTAAATATATACATTAGCATTGCACAATAAGGCGATTGCTCCAGCTAACATAACAGGTATTACTGTAATAATACCAAACATAGATAAGATTCCACAACTTAATAAAAGACCGCAGCCAATATAAGTAAGGAAACTCCATTTAAAGATATTCCATTCTACTTCTTTATTCATCGTCTTCATAGTCATCATATGTGTCCTCTGTATCAAATTTAGATAGTTTATTTTTAATAATGTAATCTTTTCTAGCACTTGGTGATTTTCCCATAAGAATATCATAAAGCGCCATAGTTTTTTCAATATTTTCAGGTGTTAATTGAATTAAGGTTCTATTAGCAGGATCCATAGTAGTTGAATAGAGTTCTTCTCCATTCATTTCACCAAGACCTTTTAATCGAGTTGACTCCGCATTTTTATGATTGCGCATATATTTCTTATAATCGCTTAATTGAGCAGGAGTCCAATATTTAACTTCTTTTCCGTTAACAGTGCGGTATAATGGTGGTACAGCTGCATAAACTTTTCCTGAAGTAATTAATTCAGGTAAGTGATGTAAGAATAATGTAGTTAATAATAACTCAATATGCCCTCCATCTGGATCCGCATCAGCCATAAAGATAATGCGGTTATAACGCAAATTGTTAATATTAAAATGGTCACCAATACCACATCCTAAACAAGTTAAGATATCTTTAATAACATCTGATTTAATCGCATCAGCAAGTTCTTTACAAGTTGTATTCAAGATTTTGCCGCGCAATGGTAAGACGGCTTGATTAGGTGCTTTAGTTTCTTTTGCACCACCGGCCGCAGAATCACCTTCACAGAAGAAGATTTCGGCATCAGTGAAGTCAGATGCATCGGCAAGTTTTTCAGGCAAATCACGAAGAGCATTCATTGATTTTCCGCCGCGAGCGATTTTTTCTTGAGCTTCTCTTTTTCTTTGCGCCGCTTCTTCGGCTTTTTGTTCTATATCAATTTTATCAAGAATTTGTTTGAGTTGTTTCTTATCTAACTCTAATTGTCCTACTGCTTTAGTACAATATCCACGAGCAGATGGGCTATTTAAAGTCTTTTTAGTTTGTTCGGCGAACATTGGACGCTCGTCCATTTTAATACTTAAGATAAGAACCAAACCTTTACGAACAATTTCGCCACTAAAGTTTTTATCTTTTTCTTTTAAATATTCGGCTTCACGCGCGAGTTTATTAATTAAAGATGTGTAACCAGTTTTCCAACCAGTAACATGGGTTCCGTCATTTGGTGTATAACCACCATTAACGAAAGAATAAATTGTTTCTGTCGCCTTATCACAGTAAGCAAAAGCCATTTCAACTGCACAATGATTTCCTGCGTCATTTACTACATCAGTAGCAAAATATACAGGTGCAGTTAACATACTTAAACCTTCTGTCTTAATTTTTAACATATCTTTAATACCATTAGTATAAAGATATTTCCATGTATTTATAATTTTATCATTTTTAACTTCATAAAGAATAAATGTAATGCCATTGTTTAAAAGAGCATGTAATTGTAATTCTTCTTTAATTTTTTCAGTATCCCAAAGAATTCCTTTAAAAACGCTATTATCTGGGATAAATTTAACTTCAGAACCGCTTTGTTTAGTTTTTTCTTTAACTATTGTCGGATCATCATAATCTCCATCGTAACTAACAAATTGGCAGTGTTCATCATCTCTCCATACATCAATTTGAAAATATGAAGAAAGAGCGTGTGTGACTGTTGCGCCGACACCGTGTAAACCTAAAGAAGATTTGTAGGCACTTTGGCCGTCAAATTTTCCGCCGCTATGAAGATTAGTACACATTTCAACAATAGCGTAGTTACCACTATCATTTACTTTATATGGGATTCCACGTCCGTAGTCTTTTACTTTCGCAGAATTATCATCTCTATCTATTGTTACTTCAATGATTTTACCATAACCCGCGGCTGCTTCGTCCATTGAGTTGGCGATTATTTCAGTTAATAGGTGGTGCATACCGGTAGTATCATTACTACCAATATACATACCTAATGATTCTCTAACCGCTTCACGAGGAGCAAGAGTTACAATACTGTTTTCATTATATGTATTTGTCATTTAATTCTCCTTTTAAATATAGTATTCCTTAAATCGTTTATTTTTAATTTTCTAATATCACTTAAAGGATACTTTCGTAGTCCCCACTTCCTATATTTAATATACTAAGTCAACTACTTTTTGTCAAACAAAAATATGAGTATCTAATCAACTCATATTTTTCTCTATCAAAACAACGAAAATCGGATTAGTTATTTTTGAATTCATACTGCTTCATTAGACCTTCTTCGATTTTTTCTGTGTTTGCGCGCATTTTCTTCCAATTATACTTTTTACGACGTGCTCATGTGGATGGAGTTGGTTCTTGTTCGTTTTTAAAATGATCGCAGTAGATAGTTTCTGGAATAGAAAATCTTAAAAATGGATACTTACACAAAAGTGTCATTGAGTAGATGCGGTCTTCAAAACCCTCACTCTTCTCTGGGTCGACATTTGGGAAATCTTCTTTTTCAAAGATATAGCGGCTCAAACAGCAAAGATTTAATTGTGAATGAGAGAAAGGATTATACTTTGCTGGTGGCAATCCGTCTTTTTGGTGGGTAGAAAAAGCCCAACCAATTGGATTAGCATCAATCAAACGTAATAGTTCTTCCTTACCACCATTATCCACAATAATAGCATCATCGTCAAACAAAATGAAGTAATCATAAGATGTAGCAAGAAGATATTGTCTTAATTGTTTACGAGCCTTAAGAATACCTAAACGTTCAACAGTTGCATGAATAGTTACATTGTTATGAAGAGACTTAATGTATAATTGTTCTTCAGCCAATCAGTTTTGCGCGAGCACCACGACTGGAATGGTTGGAAATAACTCTTGAAGTTGTTTTATTAATCGTTTAACTCTTTGAAAACGTGCAGTATGGTCAGAGTTATTTGGTAACCAACTAACGATCCCTATAACTTTCTTCATTTGGCATTACTCCAATTAGTTCGCAGAAATGTGGCAATGTTTCGCACCAGTCACAGAAATCATGTCACTCTTTTAATCTATGGTTTTTTCTTTGTAAATAAATAGTTTTTAATTGACGATAATTTGTAGTCATTGTTGCGCCAAGCACAAAGCCGCAAGGTAAAGAAGCAACAAGATGTCTCCATAATAATGGTTTATTTATATCTTTATCGTCATATTGATTGTATAAATTAAGCATATCTTGATATCGAGCTAAAATAACAGCATCAACATCTTTGACGCATTGTTCTTTAATATTAAATTTTGTAAGTCGATGCATTGTGGATTGACTAGAAACAAAATCTAAGAAATGATATCGTTGAAGTTGTTTCCACATATACAATGGCGCATAAAGATCAAATTGAACGACAATACCGTTTAAGAAATTATCATGTCCTTCACCTGTACCTGTAGATCCAAGTGCGACAGAACGTTTAAAGTCTTTTTCATCAAACTTACTTGTATTATTGGCCATTTTAGTGCGCATAGCATTACCACTAGCAACAAAAGATTTATTTAATCCATATACTTCTGTATTTTCAATATGAAATTCCATATTATTCTCCTAAGCTATCTATACTTTTCCAATTATCTGTAAGACGGTGTACGAAATTAGTCGCCTCTTCTTTATTTATATTATTCATCAAATAAGAATAAATAATAAAAGCGATAAATACACAATCAGAAGTTGTTGCACCTCTTGTAGTAATTGCAGCGCAACCTATACGTAAGCCGCTAGTTTTAGCAGGAGAGAGCGTGTCTCCTGGTATCATATTTTTATTTGTGGTAATACCTATTTCTTCTAATCTCTTTTGAGCCTCTAACCCTGTGATTCCAAAAGAACACATGGTATTTAAAAGGAATAGATGGTTATCTGTATCTGAAACTGTGCAACCCAATCCTTTTAAAGTAGATTGAATTGTCTTGGTGTTTTCTTTAACTTGTTTAATATATTCTTTAAATTTAGGCTTTGCCGCTTCAAAAGCCATAATAGCTTTACCTGCAATAATATTTTCAAGTGGTCCTCCTTGAGTAAAAGGAAAAACTGCGCTATTAATAGGTTTAGTTAAATCTTCCTTATTCCACATAATTGCGCCGCCACGAGGACCTCTTAAAGTTTTATGAGTTGTTGTAGTGACAACATCACATGCAGGAAAAGGACTTGGATGTTCCTCTGCAGCAATTAGTCCTGCAATATGTGCGATATCAGCCATTAAATAAGTATTTGGTTTAACTCTATTAATAATTTCTCTAAACTTATCAAAATCTATTACATATGGATACGCACTGCCGCCGCAGAGTACTACATCAGGTTGAGTTGCTATAATTAATTGTTCTAATCTAACAAAATCAATGTGTCCTGTTTTGTCTAATGGATAAAACTCAAAATGATACATATTACTACTGAATGATACAGGAGAACCATGTGTTAAGTGTCCTCCTGAATTTAAGTCCATACTTAAAATAGTGCCGCCATTTGGAAGAAGAGCACGATATGCTGCGAAATTGGCATTAGAACCGCAATGAGGTTGAACATTAGCATATTTGCACTTAAATAAGCTACACATTCTATCTATTGCTAATTGCTCAATTTTATCAATATATTCGCAACCACCATAGTAACGTTTTTCTGGATATCCTTCTGCATACTTGCAAATTGCAATTGAACCGCAAGCATCTAAAATGGCTTTGGAAGGATAATTTTCAGAAGCGATTAATTCGATATTTTTATTTTGACGATTAAGTTCTTCATCAATAAGCTTTGAAATCTCTGTGTCTTTATTTTCACTAGTAACACAAGAAAAACAATTTAGGTTTGGATACATTACTTTTTCTCCTTTATATTTTCATATTTACAAACTTCTGGTCATCTTTCTTCAAATAATTTGGCACATAATACTTGTAACTGTGCCATTTGAAGTTGATTTAAGTTTGTGCTACAATCATTAATACATAATGTTTGCGCAGTTGAACGCATAATAGCATCTAACACAGACTTTGCTGTTTTTACCCCTGCATATTCAAAGGTTAAAGTACTTGTTTCACTTTTGCCTGTTGAATAGCAGTAGTTAGTATAAATGTATTGGTTCATATTATAAGATTCACGGAAAGGTGAGATACTTTTTTCTATTCTATCTCCGAATAAATCTAAAACTTCATTACAATAAGATTTTACCATAGGATTTGCTCCATGTCAAGGTCTACGGAATCCATTAAGATTAATTCCATGTCCAAGTAATTCTTCCATTGTCCATCACTGTTTGGCGCAAACAACACGGAATTGTTCGCCCTTAATCATTGATTTTTTAATTCAACGCATATTAAAACGTGGTTTACCTTCAGGAGTAAATCAATCACTTGGTTCACTAGGATTAAACATAAACATATCATCATTACCGTATATGAAATGTTCTGCTAAATCAGGGATTTGCGGCAAAAACATCTCTATTGCGGTAGAATTAAAGGTAGGTAAAAATTGCGTAGGAATAAATTCTCTATGCAAAACAATGTTAACATTAAAAGTATTAATTCATAACGGGATTTGTTCCACATTTGAAACTAATAAGTGAACTTTGCGGATTCAAGGCATATTTTTTGCAATGCCACGAAAAACATATTTTAATAAACCCCAATCACGATAACGTTCTTTTTCTAATTCGTCTATTTTAGATGTTAATCCATGCTCTTTACAATATTTAATAAATGTTTCACGCCAAACCGGGTCGTGATCATTGACTCAAGGAAAAACATAATCAATTTCAAAAGGTACTTGCATTTATATCTCCATTCATTAATTAGTATAGTATGACAGATTAGCTATTTCAAATTCGAAAGATTTGACTTTACTCAGTTATTTATTAAAAATCTATATAGATAATTGATAGGTATGTTTATGCACCAAAGAGACGAAAATAAGATTATTGCCATACAAGGAGATACGTTAGACGTCACTCTTACCATTGATAAGCCAGAGGACTTAGAAGTAAAAAGAGTGGTTTTTAGTTGTCCTGCGATAAAATTAGAACAAGACCTTGATTGTCTTGAAGATTCAAATACTCTTTGGCACTTATTAATTTCGAGTGAAGATACTAAAGACTTTAGAGTTGGTCGTTGAGAATATAACATGACCGCAATAACAGGTGATGACCAAGTTTATACTGTTATTTTTAAAGGAAGATTTGATGTTATATATAAAAGAGATAAAGATCTGCCAGAGGTAGAGGAAGATGCTAAAGAGTAAGTTAACTAAGAGTAGCACTATCACAAAAGGCTCTATTAAACAACAATCTTTAGGGAGCAATGATAATGCGATCAGACAACAACATCTTCACGCGAGTATTGGTAAAGAAAGTTTAAATCTTGACCACTCAAAATTATCTAACCTTGATTATGAACATAGCGGACATACAGGCTTTGCGTCCGCAGAAGATTTAAATACACAAGTTCTTATTGATGAATTAGAGGAACTAATTCCTCAAGAACAATTACAAATTTTAAAAAAGAATTCAACTGTGCAATTACTTTATCACGATAAGTTGTACAGTTTAAGTGTAAGAGCAGGTAGAAACTGAACTTACACATATATCGAAAAATCTACTGGTGATATTAATACTATTACAGTAGACATGGATTCCGGTGCCTTCGATATTTCATCAAGTAATCCAGTTCAACACAACTTGGATTCACACATTAATGATACTTCTGTTCATTTACAAACCGGAGAGCGTATTGCTTGAAACAATAAAGTTTCAGCGACAGTAGATGAAACAGAAGAAAAGCTTATTTTTTCTAGTGAGGTATAAGTATGGCTAATTATATTAGTAAAATTCTTATTAATGGCGTTGAGTATGAAATTAAAGACACCGTTGCCCGTCAAGGCGGAATTAGATTTATTCTTTCTACTAACGCCGCAACAACACCTGCTGGCGTAACTTGGAAAGATGGTTCAACTACCATTACAGGTACTTTAGCTGCAGCAGATGCTGATCCACATGCCATTTATCTTGTTCCCGGTGACAAAACAACAACAAAGAATATTTATCGTGAATTCGTAGTTGTTGGAGAAGCACCAAACCAAGTTTGGGAACAAATGGGTGATACAGAAGTCGACCTTAAAGATGTTGTTACTGGTGTTACTCTTAATAAAGGAACAGGTGATATCGTTTTAGGCGAATCAACAACCTTTACAGCCGCATCTTCCGCAGTTTCTTTTACTGGTCAAACAAGTGGTGCAGTTATTAAAACTGTTACACCTGGCACAAAGAACTTAGATGTTACTACAATTACAGGTATCAATGGTTCTCAATCTATTACACCTGTTACAAGTAGCACAAATGTTAACATTCCTAACGTTAGTTTAGGCGCAGATAAAACTGCATCTCACATCGTTACAGAATCTAAAACCGCAACAAATACTGTATTTGGTACTTCAGAAACAGTTAATAAAGTTAGCGCTGGCACTGCAAAGGATGTCGCAAAAGCAGGTACGGCTGTTACTCAAGTTTTAAGCGGAGATGTTGGTCAAGTCTTTACCGCAGCAAGTGTTACAAATGAGGTTCTTTCATTCACCACTGTTACTGTTACAAAGAATTCGATTACTCCTGCTGTAAGTAACGGAACTATTACTCCTGTTACTATTGGTACTGCAGTTACAGTTCCACAAGTAACATCTAACTCTGGCGTTACAATCGCAAGTGTAAAAACAAATGATGATGTTGCAGTTCCTACTGTTTCTCTCGGAGATGACATTGTTGCAAGTAAAGTTACTTTAGGTACTGCCGTTTCATTAGCAAAACCTGCTGGAGCTTCTACTACTGTTGCTACAGGAAGCATTAGTGATACAGGTACTGGTGATGCGGTTGTTTCAGAAGTTAATACAACAAATCAAACTGTTGTTACTGCTGTTGGTACAGGAACTGCCGCAGGACAAACAATTACTGTTGGTGCTAATGACAAAGTTACTGTTGCAAAACATGGTGATTTAAGTCTTACAGTTACTAAAGGTAATCAATAATTTTTAAAATTAATAAGAGAATTCAAGTCCAAGGTAAAACTTGGACTTTTATTTTGTAAATATTGCACCATAATTGCTTTTAGGTAAAGAGAGTTTTATATTATTAATGATTGAAAAGATCATATTTTTGTGGAGGGCGTTTAAATGGCTAAACCTAACAATTCAATTGGTAAAATTAAGCTACCGGGCGAAAACGTTGAGCGCCCATTAGTTCCTTATGCACTTGGTTATAGTAACACTAATAGTTATCAAGCTACATTACCAGAATTAAAACAAGATAGAATTATTACAACAGAATATAGTAAAAATTTTACATATACTACCAACAAGCTTAATGCAGGAGATTTTTTATTTGGTCAAATTATTCCTGATGATTTATATAAGCCTTGATTATTAGAGTATATTATTGATATAATGGGACCTGTTACTGAGTTAAGTAATGTGGGTTGTGTTTATTATAGTGCAAGAGTTTTTATATCTAGTGAAGGTGGTTTTCCATCACAGGCAGCTGATTTTTTTAAATTTACGACAATTGGAAGTAAAGGAGCTCATCCTTCTACATCATACGTTTCAATTCTTAATAGTGTTTGTGCTTATAGTTTAATATTTAATAATTATTCTCAAGCAATCTCAGCTGGATATGGTCATTTGATTGGAGCAAAAAATTTAAATGCAGTAACTTTTTCAGCAAGCGATACTTTTTCTTTTAAAATAACTATAATTAAGGAAACAAATTGTTTATTTCAATTTTTTGACAATTTATACTATGGGTTATCATCAACTCCTATTTATATTAATCATTCTGACTGAATAAGCCATAATGTACAATATCAACAATATCAATCGGGATTAGATTCTAGTTCAATTCAAGATGCTAGCTTAACAGTTAGAGCAAACAATGGTGATTATGCAAGTTCACCATATTATATTACTGGACAAACACAAACTTCTTCAAGCACAAAAGCACTATTTAAGTCAAGTTATATATACATATATAATAATACATTATATGCTAATAATGGTATCAATACAAGTAATATTGCTGTAGGAGATACTATATATGGTTGAGAATCTATTTATTACAACAATGGAGAAGGTAATGCATATGAACTATTTTTCCCTGAACGTGAGGGAACTATAGCTTTAAAATCTGATATTAAAGAGATTGCTATTGAAGATTTAACTAATTTAGTAGGCTAATTATGAAATATATAATTTACTATAAAGAAGATAAAGTAAAAATCCCTGGTTTTAAAATCAATATGATTACTAAAAATAAGCATATTTGACCAGAAGATAACACTGAAATAGAAATATCTATAGATAATAATAAAATTTTATCTTATACTATCTCAAATTTAAGTGATAGAACTCAATACTTATATGATGAAGGATTATTGGGAATTGGAATTTTTGTTCAAGAAAATCCAAGTTGATTATCACGTAAAACATATTGAAGAAGTGAATTATCTCAAAGTAATCATCTTGATAGACGTAATATTGCAGTTATTCCAATTAATAGTTTATCAGGAACGATTGATTTAAAAACAATGGGTTGATATAATTGAAGTGGAGCATGAAGTTGATCTCTTAATTATAAATTTGATAAAGCCGCTAATTATCAAGACCCATATGTGTCTTCAGGTACTGAAAACATAGCAGTTGGTATTGGAAGATATTATGATTATTGAGCAGGTTTTAGACCTCATAAAGTTAGCGATTATGCAGAAGTAATTGTAGAAAATAAATTATAAATAAATTGTTGGTGGGGCGTCGTGGACGTGCCTGGGTGGGGTTGGGGTAAATAATTTTATATTCAAAAAATGGAGGCTAATAAATGGCTAACTTACAAAAGATTATAAAAGTAACACAGGCTCAATATAATACATTGGCCTCTGGTGGTACAGTAGGAGAATATACAGGACTAAATGATAATTATATGTATTTAGTTCAAGAAGACGATAGCAATACTAGCGTTGTTTTTATTGTACTTGATGCAGATGACGCATATGATAATGGTTATGGTCAAATGCAATGGGACTTAACTGCAGCGCAATATAATTTAGCTATTGACGATACTAGAGATATACATATTATGCTTACATCAACTCCTGCTCCAGGTAGCAGTGGGTTCTTTGATCTTAAACGCTCTTGTAAAATGGATGGTACCGTTGATTTTTTAACTTTCTTAAGTGATAATGAAGCTGATGAGTCTGGTCATAATGGAATGTTATATGAAGGTCAAGTAGTAGAAAACAATGGAAACTATTACTTTAGAATGCCTCAAAAAATGCTTTCTGTTCTTACTACTGGCTCACAATCTTTTAGTTCAGATCAAAAAGCGCAAGTTAAGACTAATTTAGGTCTTGGTTCTGTCGCTGATATAAATTTAGATAATAGTGGAAAAATTCCATCTCAATATTTACCTCAAGGTCCTAGCGGCCCAAGTGGTCCTTCAGGTCCAAGAGGTCCTTCTGGTCCATCTGGTCCAAGTGGCCCTTCCGGCCCTAAAGGCGCAGATAGTACAATTTCAGGTCCATCAGGTCCTAAAGGTCCAAGCGGTCCTTCAGGTCCATCAGGTCCTAAAGGTGCTGACTCTACTGTAAGTGGTCCAAGTGGTCCTAGAGGTCCATCAGGTCCTTCAGGTCCAAGCGGTCCTAAAGGTCCTTCAGGTCCATCAGGTCCTAAAGGTAATGATGGTTTAACTACACAAGTTAAAGTCAATGGTACTACATATACTCAAAGTGGTGGATTAATTACCTTACCAAATCTAGCTATAGCTCATCATTTATATCATACATGAGATAATAATACTAATTATTATGATAGTTATGAAGGCGGCAACATGTTCAGAATTATTACTGAAAACATGTATGCCGATACATTTAGATTCCAAGCATCAACTGTATCGAATATAGAATACTGAGATTATAATACAAGTGCATGGACATCTTGATCTAAGGATTTAAGTAATTTATTTGATGGAAATGCAAGAACTGGTATTTCAATTCCATATGCTAATAGAAAATTTAGATTTCAAATTACAACAAATGGTGGATGACCAACAACAGCAATGTTCATGCTTCAAGGAACATGATTCTCTGATGGTGGTTGGCCAAATGGACAAAAATCAGATATTACTATTGAAACCAGAGCTGCAGCATCAGATGCTTGAACTCAAAAAGCAAACTTTATTTTAGATGGCGTCGAGGGTATGGCAGGACATACATTAAGTGTTCTCCATACAGGACAAAGTTTATATAGAGTCACAATTGAAATTTATCCATGAACTACAACTGCAAATAGTTGTCCTTTACAAAGATTATGTCTATTTTCAAATTATAATGGCGGTCCATTAGAAACTCTTACCTATGACGGAAACGGAAATGTTTCAACTACTAAGAATATTTCAGCAGCAACTTTCAAAGAAAATGGAACAACCTTAGCAAATAAATATCTAGCATTGTCTGGTGGGACAATGACTGGTATGTTAACGGTCAAATCACCTATCTTTGGATATGAATATAGTGTTAGTAATAACAATGCAGCATTTATATTTGATAAGCCTGGAAGCAACTATACTGGTATTGGTGCTCATGGAGAAGCAGATACAATATATTTTGGAGCATGTACTACTACAGGTGCTTGGATTGATACATATAAACAAAAATGGAAATTTAACGGAACAATTATTGAAGACGGAACTTCTTTAACAGATAAATATCAAGCAAAAGATGCAGACTTAACAGCTATTTCTGCTTTGAGTGGTGCAGGTTATGCTCATAGAGCTTCTGATGGTACTTGAACCTTAGGCGAAACTACTGGTCCATCAGGTCCAAGTGGTCCTAAAGGTCCATCAGGCCCTTCAGGCCCATCAGGTCCTAAAGGTCCAAGTGGTCCTAGTGGTCCATCAGGTCCTAAAGGTGCAGATTCAACTGTAAGTGGTCCTAGTGGCCCTAGTGGTCCTAAAGGTCCAAGCGGTCCTTCAGGTCCATCAGGTCCTAAAGGTGCTGACTCAACTGTAAGTGGTCCAAGTGGCCCTAAAGGTCCATCAGGTCCTAGTGGCCCATCAGGTCCTAGAGGTCCAAGTGGCCCTTCAGGTCCAAGTGGTCCTAAAGGTAACAATTCTACTGTTCCTGGTCCTAGCGGCCCAAGTGGTCCTTCAGGCCCAATCGGTCCTAGAGGCGCTACAGGTCTTGTAGGTCAAAGAGGTCCTATTGGCCCGAGCGGTCCTTCAGGTCCAAAAGGTCCTAGTGGTCCATCCGGCCCAGCAGGTTTAACTACTAGCATTCAAGTTAACGGCACTACTTATACTCAAAGTGGTGGAACCATTACTCTTCCTAATTATCCATCTGGAATTACACAAACCTTAGTCGCCACAGGTACAACAACTTCTGATGACAATGGTTGTGTAGTACTTGACATATCTCAATTTTATAATGCTACGGCTTTCTTTAATGCAAAATTATTTATTGTTACTTATGCCAATTGTTACCTCATAGTTCCAGTTGGTACTATGCCTAGCACAGCCTGAACAACAAACCATTCAAGAATTCCAGGAAATATTGTCTATGATGGATCAGGAAGCGCAAGATTGGCGCAGGTTAGAGTTGAATATGGTCGCGCTAGCATCAATAATCCAACTATGTACGTCGGTACCAACTGCAGTACAGGACCAGGTTTTTTCCATAAATATGATGTTTATGTATTTGCATTAACTTATTAAAAATATAAAAAATAAAGACCTACATAAGTAGGTCTTTTTCATTATTTAATTAAATCTAAGTAATTCTCAAATCACACTTCAAAATCGCCTCAATTTATTACAAAGACACGATTTTTCGCACGAGTGAGTGCAACATAAGCAACATTTAAACTTTCAATATTATCAATAGAGCTATCAATAACAATTACATTATCATATTCAAGTCCTTTTGCTTGGTGAACAGTAGAACATTCAAAATAGCCAAGCGCATTTATCGCCGCCACTTGTTTATTTGTTCTACACAAAATCATAGGTTTGCGGCTTAACATATCCTTAAAGACTAAATCTCTACTAACTTTATCATTTTTATCTTTATATAATCTTGTATATCTTCCATAAATATCAGCAATATAAACATATCCGCCTTCACCGCGCACACATTTGATACCACTAGGAAGTTTATCAACTATCATACTTATATAGCACTTTTGATCTAACTCAACATGCGGTAATAATGACGTATATACTGTCGCCGCATAATCAATAATTTCTTGATAACTACGATAATTATATTCTAATTTATATTTATTAAAATCGGCTACTTTTGTAAATACTTCACCATCTGCGCCTCTAAAGACAAAGATTGATTGCCATGGATCTCCAACTGCAAATTTCTTTTTACAGAACACTCTTTCAAAGATTTTGAATTGAGTGCTATCTACATCTTGAAATTCGTCAATGAAAAGCGCATCAATGTTTTTAATTTGTTCATCATAGGCAATTAACACATCATAAAGATATAATGGATAATCTGTAAAATCATATAATCCGGCATTACGTTTATATGCAACATAACGACGTTCAAGTGCCATTAAAGTGCTTCTATACTTATCAGACACTTCCATATTTTTATTGCCGGTAACAAAGGAATAAACCACTCCTTCATTAATACTCTTGATACGAGCTTTCTTACAGTAGTCGGCAATAATATCTTTTAATATGGCTTTTATATGAGGTTCTTCAAGAATAGAAACCTTGAAATTATATTTAATACTAAACTCATTCAATAAATTGCGCGCTCATACATGAATTGTAGTAACTTCAACGTCATAGATACCGGCTTCTTGAAGACGGGCTTCCATCTCTGCTCGCGCGGCTCTAGTATAAGTAATGGCGCATATTCTATCATTTAGATTTTCATATCTATATTGTACTATTGCATTTATAATACTTCATGTCTTGCCCGATCCAGCAGGAGCTCGAAGTATAATTTTTTCTGCGGTTGAAGTTACGGCCGCAGCTTGGGAATCATCAAGTTTACTTAAATCGACACCTTCATCATTATTAAGCTTTGTTATTTTGATTGCTTGATTCGACATCTTCTAAATCTACCTTATCTTGATATTCTTTTTTAATTTCTTCTAATTTTGGATCGGTTTGTAAATATGCGGTTAAAAAGTTAGCAGTTGCTAAACAATTATGAAGCGGCATTTTACTATCATCAGCAGTATATAAATTGTCTACATAACTTCTCAAGTCTTCTGCATCTTTTACAAGGTCTTTTGTTTTTTCCATTAACAAATCAGAATAACGAAGATCTATTGCTAAATCTTGGAAATTAAAAATAGCATCAAACTCTAATTTTTTATCACAATTGCCAATAACAATTAAATCGCCCTCTCCGGCCGCATTATAAGCATTTCTTACCGCTACTAATGCGTCGAAAGTAGCATATAACCAATTAGGAACCGCTTTAGTTGTAATACAATATTGCATAAACATTGGCATAGCAAAAGTTATATCTTTTACCTCTTGTGGTAAATTTCTATAAATACCATTAGCCATATATACCCACTTTTCATCGAGTGGCATTAAAACGAGGATTTTCATTAATTTTCCTCCAATTGTTTTCTTCTTGTAACAGCCATCGCATCAACATATTCATTATATTGATTACCAGCATGACTTTTTACTTTAATAATTTCAATATTAAAACGAGTATGGTATTTAATATAAAGCGCCAAAATACGAGTCCATAAATCCTGATTTTTAACAGGTTGTTTATCACTTGTCTTCCAACCATTCTCACGCCATTTAATATACCATTTATCTGCGAAACAATTAGCAATATAAGCGCTATCAGTATAAATCTTAACTTGAGTGTTTCCAGTTTCAATAGTAGAAATATTTTCAAGCGCGCTTAAAAACGCCATAAGTTCCATTCTATTATTGGTTGTATATGGCTCATAACCGCTTTGTTTATCAATGATTTTGCCGTCTTCAACGCAGATTGCAGCCCAACCGCCCATCTCGCTTTTACTTGAAAACGCGCCATCAGTATAAAATTCTAAAAGTCTACTCATTTATAAACTCCTTTCTTACTTCGTCTATTTCTCTTCCCATACAGAATAAATAACAAATGCCACTAAAACTTACTTTAATGTTAATTACAGGTGTAATAATAGCATTATTACAAGCACGTTTAATCGCGCCATAACTTGCATGAAGAGGTTTTAATTTTTCAGGCACATCTAAACGTCTTTCACGTGGATATCCTTTTCCATTTTCTAGAAAAATTAATGTTTTTGCAACAGCCAAGTTAGCGATAAAAGTGAGTAAATTAACTAATTCATCAACTTCTAACCCTTCTGTGTCTGTCGCCGCGACATTAAAATCATAAAGTACTGGTAAAGAAGTAGGTTGCATATTTAATGACCTTAATTGGTTTTCAATATCATCACCTAAATCTTTAAAAGCCATACCATTACTAAAATTAAGATTCATACTTTTAGTAATATAATTATAATCCGTAATAATTTTTAAGTTATTAAAATCTGCGAAGTACATTATTCATCTTCTCCTTCTGCATTTTGTGCTTCAATTTTCTTTAAATATGTATATATACTTACTTCTGCCCATACATCATTATAAGCATTATGAGCATGGTGTAAATAGTAACCGGCTTCAGTCGCAATAGCTTCAAGAGATAAACTTTCTTGTCTTTGAAGAATGCGGCGCGCATTAGTAAAAGTACAGTATCCTGCACAACTTAAGTCTAAACCAGCTTTCTCTAATACAATGCGGTCATTTTTAAGACCATGGCTAATCATTAATAAATCTTCTTCTGGGACATCTTTTAAGAAGTCATATAAAATAATGTCTACTGCACTATCTAATGGTACACCATTTTCTTCGAGGAAACCTGTTGTAATTGAAGTATAGTCGGCAAAAGCGTAACAAACTTGAGTAGTAATATAGATATTACAACTGCGCATTAATTGATAAGTTTCATCATCTATTTTGCGGAATAAAAGTCCTGCATATTGCACTAAGTCTAAGTTGTTAAATTCGATATCTATGAATAATAAGTATTCTTTTTCTGTATTATAACATTTAATAATCATATATTCTCCTAATATCAGTTATAGTATAAAAGGTATTTTCGCTTTTGTCAATAAAAAAGAAGTTATTGGTTTGGTTTATAGAACTTTCTTGCGAAACCCGGAAAAAGACTTTATACTATAAATGATTAAGGAATAATTATGAAAATTGGCGCATATACTATTTGTAAAAATGAAAGAAAATACATAGACAGATGAGTTCAGAATTTTATTGACTTAGATGATATATGTATTTTAGATACAGGTTCTACTGATGGAACTTATGAACATTTATTAGAATTAGAAAAACAGTATCCTAATCTTCATGTAAGACAAAAAACTTATGAAACATTCTATTTTGACGTGGCTCGAAATGATTCATTAGATTTTGTATGAGAATATTTTGAAGAGGGGGATTGATTATTTGTTATAGATATAGATGAGTATCTTTCATCTTGTAAAAAAGAAGAAATGATGACTCAATTAAACAATGCACAAAATTGACAAGATATTATCTGTGTATTGGATGTAGATGGTTGCTGGCATTGAAAAGGACATCGTCTAAAAAAAGATTTTAGATGAATTTTTCATGTACACGAAACATTAGCAGATGTTACTAATAAAAAGATCGTTTTTAGTAATGATTTTAATTTTTTCTTACATAATATTAGATGATATCACACACAGGAACAAGAAAAGCCTCGAGGCTATAACAATAAACTCAGAGATTTAATTGCTCAAGAGCCAACTAATATTCACTACTTAGTTATGGGATTGTATGAAGAATTACATCAAAATCCTCAAGATGATGAATATGTAACCTATTTAAGAACTCAAATAATTGATAATGTTTGTAATAATAAAGAAGATTGATATTATAAAGATTTAAGTATTTTAAGTTATGCTTGTACAGATATAGATATAAATCAAGCTGATTTTGCTTTAACTGCGCTTTTACATGAAGAACCAAATTTAACCATTACTTATCCAGATTTTAGAGGTTTTCATTTAGCTATTGCGGAATTATTAGTTAAAATGGAGAATTTTAATCAAGAATCATTACAGAAGATAGAAGAAGAATATCTAAAAGCACTACAAATTCCTGTTACAGGATGGCAAGTTGAATCTAATTTTACTGACGATTATGTTTTATTAAGATTTCTTATGTTTCTTTTTTATTGTAAAAAGGATTACATTAGTGCGTCATTTTACGCGCAACAATTTAAAGAATTAGACAATTCAAGTCTTGGCATAAATAATTATAATGCTTGTACACAACATAATGAACATCATAGAAGTTGAGTATTACTATTAACAAGTAATAATTATATTGATGGTGTTATTACTACTGTTAAAACTTTACAATCTACAAATACTCAATATCCTATTTCTATTTTAGTTACAAAAGATATTTGTATTGAAAATATACGTATCTTATTATCTTTAGGACTTCATATTTTCTTAGTTAATAAAATTAAACCTACAAATAGCGGAGATGAAGTTGCTTTAATTGACTTAGAAACTTTTGAGCAGCCTGGTTTCCATGCTGCATTAAGTAAGTTTTATATTTATAATTTAACTTTCTTCGATAAAATTGTATATTTAGATTCAGACATTTGAGTTTTAAAGAATATTGACGATTTATTTGAAAAACCAAATTACAGTGCAATTAATAATGGATGCGGTATTGAAGATCTCTTTTGTAGTGCGCTTATTGTAGTAGAACCGAATACAGAAGTATACAATGATATATTATTATTCTTTAAGAATAATTATAGTAATCGTACTACTTTAGTTCATGACCAAGAAGTGTTGCAACAATATTTTAAAGATTATTGGTATGCGCATCCAGAATTACAATTACCAATAGAATATTGTTTATGAACGACATATTATCAAAGTGGTATTAAAGATTTCGAAACAGCAAAAAGAGAATATTATTTTAATCTTTTAGATATAAAAACATATCATATGATATATAAAAAACCTTGAACACATGGAAAGAAATACTTTGAACAATTTAAAGATACAGATCCTTGTTATTATTCATTAGTATGTAGATATATTGAACTTGTTAACTATTGTGTTCAACAAATAAAAAATAAAGGCCTTGACAGTCCTTATTTAGTATATATTGAATAGGAGAGAATATGTATAAAATAGCAATTTATACAATATGTAAAGATGAATTAGTTAATGTAGATAAATGAATGAAATCCATGTGGGAAGCAGATTATATCTGTGTTTTAGATACAGGTTCAACTGATGGAACATATGAATTACTTTTACAATGGCAACAAAAAGATCCTTCTAAGGTAATTCTCGCGCAAAAAGAAATCAAGCCTTGGCGCTTTGATGTCGCAAGAAACGAAAGCATGAAACTTATCCCAAAAGATGCAGATATTTGTTTAAGCACTGACTTAGATGAGTGACTAGCACCAACATGGGCAGAAAAATTTCGTGAAGCTTGGTATGATGGTTGTCAAAGAGGTTCATATTTATATGCTTGGTCACATAAAGATAATGGAGAACCAGGAATGACCTTTTGGTATGATAAAGCTCATGATAATAGTGGTTCTTGGTCTTGAAAATATCCTGTACATGAATATCTTGTAAGTCCGATACCAGCTTCTAATTGGTGTAAGTTGCCTGATAATTTTATCGCATTACATCATTATCCTCTTACTAAAACAAGTCGATTAAATTATTTACCTTTATTAGAGCTTCGTGCAAAAGAAGATCCAGATGATTACTATGGCTTAGTGTATTTAGCACACGAGTACTTTTATGACGAACAGTACGAAAAATGTATAAATTTCATTAATACTAAAGTACTTCCTAAATTAACGGCACCAGGAGTAGAAGATGAAATGGAATGTGTTCCAGATCTTTACTTATTTATGGGTAATGCCGCAAGAAAGTTAGGAAGAGATAATGAGGCAGAACAATACTTCTTGAACGGAATCGCGCGTAAAAAGAACTTTAGGGACAATTATATTCGTTTAGGTCAGCTTTACTATGATTGGGGACGATATGAAGATTGCATCAAAATTATTAATGATGGATTACTCTACTCCCGTCGTGAATATACATGATTAGAAACAGACGAAGCTTGGTCTTGATTACCATGAGACATTCTTTGTTTAGCTTATTGGGCTATTGGTGCACGACATATGTCATTAGTTTGCGCTGAAACCGCATATCGTTTTAATCCTACAGATGAACGATTAAAAAGTAACGTTGAGATATTAAAGAAAGATTTGATACTGTAGTATTAAATCAAGGAGATAATTATGATTTGAAGACGTATTTTATTTTATTTTTTATCTTTTACATGAGGTTTTATAATGTCATTTATAGGACTTATTGTAATTGGTATTCTAGCCTGTTTTAGACGAGTTTACACCTTTCATGGCCGTTTATATGGAACAGTTGGAAATAATTGAGGTGGTTTAGAACTTGGTTGTTTCTTTATTTGCGGCAAAAACTGCAGAACTTTATATTTATGCGCGCATGAATCTGGACATGGAATTCAAAATATTATTTGAGGTCCATTAGGCATCTTTGTTATTTTTATTCCATCTTGTATTAGATATTGATATAGAGAAATTAAATATAATAGAAAAGGACTAATTCCTCCTACTGGATATGATGATATCTGATTTGAAGGGCAGGCAACGAGATGAGGATTTAATTTTGTAGTTGCAGATAAAATCTAAAATTGCTTTATGTTTTAGTGATTGTATACTATTATTAGTAGGTATATTATGAGATATAGTGAAGCAATAGAATGGTTACGAAATAATTTTTGAAACGAAGAACAAGCATATACTTGGACAGAAGATTCTACTCAAATGGTAGGAAATCCAACTTGGGATGGAACTGAACCATTAAAAACAGTCACATGTTCCAATACTTGTTATTTTAATGCAGTTCCACAAGAGGTTCTTAATGCAATTTTTGATTATGCAACTAGTATTAATGATGGAGCTTACGATACATCTAAAATTGTGATACAATTAGCTTATAATAGAGTTCTTAGTGTACCAACGCATCGTACAGTAAAAAGATTTTCTTCAATTACTGATCCCAATGTTACGCCTCGTTACTATAAAGAGAGAAAACATTCAAAATGAGTTGATTCTCAACATAAAGTACCATTGTATTTAAGTTGCGCTCAAGAAATAAATGGTCGTGATCGAGATGCACGAAATACACAAGCGGCTGCAACAGAAGCCTTAATTATGTCTGGAGTTCATAAAGGGGAACAAAAAGATCCTCTTCCTATGTCTCAATGACAAGGTAATCCTGAAAGCGATGAGGATCCTCGTACTATGGGATGAGGAAACTCAGTAATAGCAAATGGTGGCGGTAGTGGTGGTTTATTAGCTTTTAATATTCTTACTGCTTTTATGAACGCACTAGCAGCTAATGCTACTCCGTATACAACAAACACTGCTTATGCTTCAGGAGATATAATAATTGCTGCAAATAAATATTATTATGTTCCTACCGCTGTAACTGCGGCAAATAATACACGTCTTTCAGATCTTAATCCTGTTCTTATTACTCAAAAATATGATACTATCCCAATGTATTCAACTGGAGTTACTTATCGTGTAGGTGACTATATTAGACCTTGATTAGGAAAACTTAATTGTTATAGGGTAACAGAATATATTTCAGCAGCTAATAATACTAATATTGCTAAGGTAAAAAAACGTAATATTATTAAAGATGTTATGTTATATGATTCTGATACTTTTTTTGAGTCACCTCTATCTGGCAATCTTCAATTTTATGACACATCTGTACAACTCGCGAGTCCTTCTATAACTATAAATTTTAAAACAAAAAGAAAGTTATTAAATTATTTTGAATTAACAGACACTGATTTGAGTGATGGTGGAAGTAAGACTTTTTCGAAAATTCAAGAAATTGCTAATTCTGTAGCTTTAAAAACAACATTAAACTCTACAAGCCAGAGATCTAGACAAAAATGAGATATACGTAATACAAGAACCGAATTTCTCTTCCATTGAAGTCCTGTTTTATGTATTTATGCACATAAAAATAATTTTGAAAAGACTCAACCAGGAACAGCAGATGTATTATTAGCAACTGTTTACGGAGGACCTCGACAAATAGATATATCGACAACCACTACACTATTAAAGAATCCTAAACCAATTGCAGATCCTTGAAGACATAGACCTGCTTTATTACCGATGAGAGTAGTAAAAAGTTCTAGTTCTACAACGAGTTTCCTGCATGATTATAGTTATTTAGACAGTTATGTTAATACGGATCAAGTAACACCAATTGTTTATTATATAGATATCCTTACTTCAGAAATAAAAGTGGACTTAGCTGCGAGAGTTGCATGGGTTCACGGACATTTAGTAGTAACTTCTTCTAATCCTTTTATATGATTACAAGTAGGAGTAAGGAATACCCTACAATACGATCATATAGAATTTGATTAAAAAATTTATGTCGGGTTTGCATAGCATGAATGCTAACCCTTAATTAATACATTAAAGACCTGAAAAGGTCTTTTTATTTTTGCTTAAAAATTAAATGTAATGATAATTTAAATGAGGAATTTATATGCCAATTACTTACAATAATCCGAATTTTCATTGAGAATTGAGTGATAAAACCTGAGATATGTCTACCAATCCTAAAGATATATTTTGAGAAGGGACTTCAACAATAGGTTTTACTTTTACTATTACAACTTTTGCACCTCAAGGTTTTTTAATTGAAGGTCATCTTACTGGAACAATAAGTCCTGAAGTAGACAGAAGAGATCAGTTTTTAATTTCATTTTTTCTTGAAACAATGTTAAATCGCTTAAAAGAAGGAATGATTTTATCTTTAAATGCAGAAACTGGTATAATAAATACAACAACGACTTTTACTACCATGTCACTCTATTCAGGTATTATTTATACTTGAACTCCTACAATTAATTACACTAAGCTTCTTTCTTTTAGAAAACGATATTTAAAATTTGCTAATAGTGGTCCTGTAAATACAACTATAATTTATAAAAATACTTGAGAAAGCACTACTTTTAAAAATATGAATTTTTATCAATATAAAATAGATGATTACACACAAGTACGTATATATATAAAAGATATTGTTTCTGTTGTCTCAGAAGAATGAGTATATTACAATATAAAAAATGCAGAACAAACTACTGCGATATCTTCAATAGATGAATTTCCTTTAATAAAATGTAAAATACGTGACACTATAATTTATCAACCTACTAGGGGAACTACTATTGTTTGACCAACTGGAAGTATTGAGAAAGCGATATTAAAATCAACTGGTAGTCATTTTCTTTTTAATGGAGTAAATGAACTTCAAAAAAGAGATTTTTCATCATTAAATGATATTACAACTATTACAGACACTCAAACATATGCAGAAGTAAAAAGTTCTGATAATAATAAAACATACACAATTCAAGATTCTAATCTACAAGTGTTACAAAGAAAAAATGATTACAATTTAAGGATACCACAAGAAGAAAAAAGTTCTTATCATTATTTTGATAAAGATAAAACGTATTCACAGGGCTATCAAGTCTATTATACAGATTTGTGAGATAATAATAATCCACCAATGCCTGCGAATCCAAAAATTCTTTATGATAATATGACACAACTACAAGATGACAACAATTTAGATTCAGATAATATCACCTCAAAAGTTTTTTGGCTAGATCAATATACATTATATTGTGCAGGGAAAATATATTATATTCCTACTGATTGAGAGGTAAAAATTTGGTACAAAAAGGCAAACAGTACTTATATTACTGATACATGAACAGGCAAAGAGTATTGGTTCCTTTCAGAGTTAAGATATTCATGATTTGTTCCTATAGTTAGAGCCTATAACTCTGATGATGGCGTGCAAACAAAATATAATTTAGTAACAAAAATTTCACCAGGATCAGAAACAACAACTACAAATACTTTAAATATTGACAATTCATATACTGATGTTACAAGTTCAGGTACTTGAAGACATAAAACGGGTAATAATTGAGCTAGCATTGATAATGAATATTCTATTGTTGCTTATCAATCAAATAATGTAGCATCGTCTGAAGTACATTTGGCAGGCGATTGATATGTACAATTACTAAATGAAACTAAATGACCTTATTTTATTTTCGATACTGCACAAACATTAAGAATTTTATGTAATGCTACTTTATATAAATGTTGAAGTAGTCAACAAGTTTACGAATGACATTCTACAGATGGTTGAGGATGTGTTCGATGATTAGCAAGTAGAACAAACTGAAGTGCCGATCAACAAGCAGCTGGTTATAATATGGAAAATACATTAAGAGCTTTAAATGGTATTTTGCCTCGAGATAAAACTTTTACTTGTTTTGAAGGTGAAGGCTCTTCCTTTGTATATAATGATATTACTTTTTATAACAAAGCTGGAACTTATGATCAGGGCAATTTTACTTTCTTTGATTGTAAAATTACAACAACCGGTAATCCAGAAGCATACATTATTGAAACACATAAAAAGACCACATAAGTGGTCTTTTTTAGTCTCAGTAAATATATTTAATTAAAATGGCCAGCGCAATAAATTATTAACTAATAATAAGAAATCATCACCATCTTTAACTGAACAATGATAATTACCATAGTCCTTAACAAATTGATTAAGTAGTTCAATATACTTTTTGTATGCTTCTTCTACTTCTTTTGCGCGTTCAGCGCGGTGTTCGCGCTTCACTTTTTCTTTTGCTTCTTCTTCATCACGTGCTTTTTCGGCACTTTTAAGTTCTTCTTCTGTTTCAAAGAGCTTTTCTAATTTTTCGGAATAATACTTCATATTACTTTCTAAACCTCCGTAATAATCTTGAGCATCCTGTTGCTCTATAAGTATCGGTCTGAGACGCACCGAATAATTAGTATATTTATGTCTTTCTTATGTCTCCGCAGAGATTAAGCTTTCACGGACCATCCGAAGACTCCGAGGACTGTTATAAATTATTGGCAGGGGCTGTAGGACTCGAACCCACACCTACCGCTATGGACACGGAATCTTTACGGTTTTGAAGACCGCTGTGCTGCCATTACACTAAGCCCCTAATTAAAGAATCCTAATTTATTAAAATCAATAGATATTCCTTCTTGTTCACAAAAATCTACTATTTCTCTTGCTCACTTACCTTCAACAATACCATATGCATAAACATGAGGTTTCTTACCAAAATCTATATCTTGTGGTGCTGTCGCGCAGATCCCAAAAACATAAGGTACATCTTTTCCCAAATGTTCTGTCTCTCTTGGAGATTTATCTTTTCCATGAATTAATTCAATAAGTTTTTTACGATTTCAAATCTGCGGCATCATTGAGGTCAATCATCTACCATTGGGCACTCTGATTGATAATACTTCATTACAAGGAGTACATTCTAAAGCAGGTTCAAGATTAATTGCAATTAGTTTATCATCAATAAATTGACTTAAACGCATAATAGTATTAGTATTAACTGTTTTACGGAAGAACGTATCATCTGGACATACTAATACTAAATCATCGTTAATTTGATTTAAACATTCTTCTAATCTTCTAGTTCATTTATTTACTGAATAATTACTGTTAATTGTATAATAGTAAGGATTCTTTACTGTTTCAGTGCAATAAATAATTTTAGGATGTTCTGGTCAATATTTTTCAACACAATGATGGAATAGTTCAAATGTATCAGTTGAGTATTTATCACAACTCATTACTAGTATAGTCATTAACTGCTCCTGCGATAACCAATTATTTTTCTCCTTTGTTCCTTTTCTTTTCTTTTATAAGGTACTCAACCCTTATTATAGCCATTTTCAATAGTACCTAATTTTTCAATTCAGTAATGTTCGCGCTCGTTTAAATCTTTAAGAAAGCAAAACTCTACTATATCAAAACGAAAACCACGATTATTTTTGTTTCAATCATTTTGCATTTCTTTATTAGGATGTCTATTGCGGCGAAGCGCCACGAAATGTTCTGCGCGGCGCTCGTACACATTTTTAGATTGACCTATATAGATTTTACCATTAATTTCATTGGTAATCTTATAAATACCTGATACTGGTCTAGTCATATTAAGTTCTTAGTAACTCCCTCATTTTTACTTCATGATAGATTTCATAAATTTCTTCATCTGTCATGACTTCAAAATCATAATCACGATCCAAATGTAATCTATAAAGATAGTTTAACATATCTTCACGAGTTAATGATTTTTCCATAGAAGTTTCCTCCAATTAATGAGCTAATTTAATGACTACTGTATAAGTATCTGGGCGAACAATTTCACCGTTCTTATTGATTTTGCCTTGTTTGAATTTTTTCTTGGCTTCCATAAAACCAACGTCTCTACGGGCATCGTCGACCATTTTATCGGCATCTTCTTCGTCTTCAAAAACATAGGTTTCTTTAGTTGTCATAACTACTGTGCGACCAGTTTCGTCGACTTCAGTAGCAATATCTAACTTAGTTAAACAAGAATCTAATCCTTCTCTGTAAGTAAGTAATTCTTCTAAATACATATATCTGTTTCCTTTCAATTTTCTATTTATAATATAGTAGTAATTTTGGTTTTAGTCAAACTATTTTCCACTACTGCCAAGTTTTCCAGTTCCACGTTCAGTATTACAAAGTTTAGCTCATTTTTTAGCAGTTGCTTCCTTACTCTTTACTTTTGGTTTTTTCATTGGCACAATTTGAGCAATAGCTTTAGAAGTAGGATATACTAAATAATCAATTACTTCAACTTGTCGTATTTGCGCAACAGTAAGAGTAATATCTCCTCAAGTTGGTGAAGTAGTAATTTGTTCAGTGTGTGAATGAATTCCTGGTTTTTGGTCATTAGTAAAAATAACATCATAAGGATTATCATTTTTAATACAGATAAAGATTTCATCTCTATAACCAGTGTCAATGACGCCGCAATGATAATGTAATCCTTTACTGCCTGTTGAACCTCTATCTTCAACTTTTAGTCACCAGCCTTTACTTACTGCGGCCGCAATGCCAGTAGCAAATAAGTGTTGACTATGCGCAGGTATTCTAATATCTGTTTCTGTTGTATAAATATCGAAACCTGCATCTTCATCTCGCTTAGTCGGCACTTTTGCCGCATCATTTAAGCGATACCAATAAATTTTACATCTATTAAACATAAAGTCTCCTTTAAAAAATAGTTAAGTTTTGAATTTCCAAATTTAATCAATATAACATGTTATCTGCGACTGCAGGAGAAAACTGGTATGACCAAATACCTGGAATCTCTGATTCTTCAGGTTCTTCATCTGAACCCGCGAGTTTTGTAGGCATTTCTGCTGCACTCACAAAATTAGTAGGCAATATAATTATATCACCATTTTCACTATGAATAATCTCTTTCGTAAAAAATACGTCAGAGCCCAATGTCGTACCCATATGATTTGTAAAAATAGTTAGCATTGTATGTAGATATGTAAATCAATTTGCTTTAATGTATGGGTGATTAACTTCTGAATCATAGTATTGTTTAATTAAATTAGACAGTTTCTTTGCGCTTACAATGTAATAACGTGGAGATGAATCTGTTGCGACTCCAGAAAAAGTTTCTTTGCCTGCGTTGCCATTATCTCATTCGTAGCCACCTTCTCTTTCTACAAAGATATAACGTGGTACTGCAGAAACCTCTACTTTTGGTAACATTTTCTTTGCGACATTAAGAAAGAATCAATATGCACGATATCTGAAAGATTTTCCGTAAGCAGAGTTATCTAATGCGGAATAAATGTTAGTTGGACTATTTATATATCATTCTTTATTGGTGTCTATTTCTTCAAATTTATCAAAATTAAAAAAGCTACCAATAGAAATTTTAGGTAAAATAACAGAAATTTTGTCTCCAATTGCTTTTTTAAAAGGCTCTTTTAAATCTTCTCTCTTCGCCTTTCTTCCGTATGTTTTACGAATATCGTCTTGAAAACTTTTAGTAGTTAATACTTGAACTAAAGCATCTAAAATATTAAAACTTCCTTTTTCTCTTTTAAAAGATACTAAAAATTTTGAAACATATTGAGAGTATAAGTTGTCAAACGTAGTAGACATATTGATATGTGCTTGTTGATATATTTTTGGCATATACTCTAAGATTGGTCTTAAATACTTGGCAAGCAAATTAACAATATCTTGTTTTACTTTGGGAGTAAACATGTTACTCAAGTCTTTTACTTTAACAACGAATTCATTTTTTATTTGTCAATCTACATAAGCATTTACAATAATATCGGTAATTTCATCTAGAAATTGTTGATTATTAGTAAGATCTTTTTCTACTCTTTTATTAAAATCTTCTTGAATTTTAGCGATATTCATAGGAGAGTTTAAAATATTAATGCCTTGCTCAACTGTCATAGTATTATTTAATACTACGCCGTCTTCTCTAACCCATGAAAGTGCTTGTGAACCAATTTGATATGTTAAACACTTTGTACTGTGACGTTGAGTCATAATATAGTTGTGCATAATTTCCGCCGCGTCTGTGTAATATTGCATAGCAATTTTTCTTTCTTCTGCGGTTATTTTTATTTCTTTACTATTTAATTGCTCAATAGTATATCTTGGCTTTTCATTTGTACCCGTATGTGATGGGGTTCATATTGTAAGAAATTGTTGAAGTTGTTTTGGATCTAAACCGAAATAGTTGCTTTCATCATATATTTCTACGAAAAAAGTATTTAATGGATTTTCCATTAAATAGTTAAAGAACATCTCGTTTTCTCTTTTTCTTGCCGCGTTACTATACAAACCACTAAAATGATCCATCGGACGTGCGAAATACTTTTGTTTACTTCCTCCTGCGCCATCATTAGTAGGGTCACTATCATCTTTTAAAGGTTCACGAGGAGTTGGATCTAAAGAAGTTTGTCCTACATATACTTTGGATGTGTCATTAGAAGAATAAATATGATAAATACAAGCCATTAAGTTATACCTCATTTAAAGAATATAAAAAAAAGAGCTACCAAGCAACTCTGGTACTCTTTCCATCGGTCCATTTAAGATAACCCCATATATCAATCTTACGACTTACTACATGGTCTGTATAATCATATAATTTACCATTTTTTACTCGGCAGTAGATAGCAAGTTTATCACTTTCATTGATTATTAAATCTATTTGTGCAATCTTTTGTTCTTTTAATATCTTCTCAATTTCTTCCCTTTTCATATGTTCCAATATCCTTTATTCTTATATATTTATTATATGTCAAATCGAGGAGAAAGACAAGTAAATTTTAGAATTAAAGAATAACTTAAGCACCGTCCTCTGCGGCCGTATCACTTAAGCATAAAGAAAAAAGAGAACTTTTAGTTCTCTTAATTACTTGTTGAGAAGAAGAAAGCTAAATCTCATTTATAGGTAGATCCAGATGTCGTATTTGTAAAACGTAATTTTAATTCGCCGTCTGTTCCGAGGATAGCAACATCAGAGTTTGCAGTAGAACCATTATAACAAGCAGCCATAAATAAATGTTCATGTTGTGGACTTTCTTCCAAAGAACCTATTCTATAAATTCCAGTACTAGAAACCGCAGAAGTACGATTTAATTTAATATGCACAAACACTAAATCACCTATTTGATAGGAATGTTGCATATCTACATTAATAGTAGAATCTGGTCTAAAAATTTGATTACCCAAGTCTAAATTGTAGTATTTATGAACCATACTATCGTCAATTAAAGGTTCTAAACCTCAATTTCCGATATCTGTATTAATGTACTCTCCGTATCATTCCTGACTACGAACAGAAATATCATAAGTATCAGAATAATATTCGATATGAATAATACGATTTCTTTGATCTAGAAATGGTTTTCCTTCACTAAGGGTGTATACTTCTTCAACTGTCATGCTATCAGTGATAGAGATATAATTTACTTTGCCTTCTTTTAATTCATCAATGCCTGCCATAATATTATTCATATTTGCGGCATTAAGTTCTGTTACGCCATTATACCAGGTCATTGGAGTATATTGAGTAGGATTTGGTAATGGTGGAACAGCATTATCATTAACTAATACATCATTATCAATAACATGTCCATCATCAACAGTTCCGGTATGCCAACCTTCAACTAGGAAGTTATTTTTAACTTCTCCTACAAATTCATCTGTAACGAAAATTTCAATATCACCATCAATATTACCGCTTTGAAGGTCTTCACTTTCAACGCACACAAATAAAGTGTTAAGCATTAAAGTTTCAGAAAAAGTTAAAGTATCAGTAATTCAAGCAATAGCTTTTGAATTACTATCTCTTGTACAATGTTGTAAATATAAACCTTCTTTTAAATCTAAAACTACAAAACAGTCATAACCTTCTTGTAATGCTTGCGGTAAAGTAAACTCTAATTTTGTAACACAATGATCTCCTCGATTTCCATAAGGTAAAATATCTAATACTTGACCTTGACTGTCGGTAAGAGAGCCGTTTGGTTGTACTGTAATTTGTAATGTATTTTTAATTTGTCCACTGCCTTCAACTCTTTCGGCAGAATTAAACAAATCTCGTGTTAATTTTATACTCATAATTATTACCTCACTATAACGGTACCACTAATTGTCTCTTGATGACCATCTTTATAGGTAATAACAAGAGAATAAGGAAAAAAGGAAACAGAACCAAGCATATTTTGTAAATCTGCAGATGTTAGCTGAAGAAGATAGCGATTATTCTTTAAAACTAATGTTCTTAAGCATACATCGGTTTTAAAGACTACTGATTTAACTGTTTTGCGAGTTTCACTATCTAAATCTACAAAATATCGTAATCCTTTTTCTCGAACACCATATAACGTTGTATTTAAAGGGCGTGGTTGTGCGTACATAATAATCCTCTAATATCCTAATACATTGTATATGGAGAGATGTTTTTTGTCAAAAATAAAAACTAGCCACTCTTCTAAAGTAACGAATAAGATTGCATTGTGACCTGGGGCACTTCTGGAGCAAGCTCACATCCATGCGCCTTCCGCTCTACCCTTTGCATCCTATAAGTTCCCTACGGTTCAAACACCCCCGCTGTCCCCGTAAAGAAAGACTTGGAATCCCTCACAGCACCACCCGTCGAAGTATCTGTTGTCGGCTAGTTATTGATAAAGTAATTAGTAGTCTGGAAGACATAGTGTTTTCCAGACTTTTTCTTGATATTATTTACGTATAATCGATAAAATGACGACTATTTAGTTTTAATTTTCTTTCTTTTTTCTTAAGAGGAAGAAAACTCCTAAAGATAAGATTGTGACAGTAGCAACAATAATAATTGCGACTGAATTCACTGCCGTAGTTTGATTAAAACCTAAGGCAACAAGATTAGCATGACCGATTTGCGCCGGATTACGGTGCATAAAGTCTTCATAATTTTCAGTGCCGTATTTACCAACAATATAATCGTAACGTGCGACCGCATCAGCGGTTGCGCTATCAGGAGTTGTAAATCTTTCTTTTTCTTCTGCATCTAATTTATTATAATCAGTTTTAAATTGTTCCCAACTATAGCCTGTAGCATATGTTGGTTCAGATGTACCTGCACCATTACAAGTTAACTTAGTCATGAATTCATTTGCAAATGTTTCCGCAAATAAATCAGTTGCGCCCCAAACTACAAATCTACGGGCAGTTCCAGATGCAATAGTAAGAGTTCCACTAGTAACAGTTAAATCAAATCTAAAGCTAGTTTCATTACCATTAAGGGTAAATGGTGAGTTATTCGCTATTCCACTATTAGCAGTAAGTGTTAGCGTATCGGATAATACCCCACTAAGAGTAACAGTACCGGCTCCTCCGTTCCAAGCCGCAATATAAACTTTAATTTTAGTTATACCAGAAGGAATTGTAATAGACATATTACCATCTGCTTTACCAGTGCCAACTTTAATACCGTCATGTCCATTTACAGTACATGCAGTGGCAGTTGTACCTGTTGTATATTCAAGATGATATTCTGATTCTAAAGCTCCACATCTAGTACAAACGCCATCCACATAATCATGTCCTAATGCAGAAATATCAGTATGTACTCTAGAAAGTTCCTCTTCACATTCAGTACAATAGATTACAGTGTCATAACCACCAGATTCTGTACACGTTGGAGCTACATTATTTTCTGTAACTGCTGTACCTGGGATATGCTCATGTCCGCTACCATCGTTGGCATAAAACTTAGCTTCCGTTAAAGTAACAAATTTATTACTTGTTCCACTTACAGAAACATTGAAAGTAAAAGTATAATAAGAACTTATTGCCCATTTATCTCCAGAAGTTGGTATGAATGTTAAAGTTGTGCTATATAATGATCCTTCATTTTTAATAACGATATCTATATCATTATTATTTTCAGTTGTTCCAACGCTTAGTGTAACAGAGTTAACGGTACAGCTTGAAGCCGCCCCTAAAGTTAATTCAACTTTAGTAATTGCAGATCCCATAGCAGTTTGAGAATGTACATCTCTATCTACTCCTGAAATGTTTTTACCGCCAATTCTCCATGGCACCATATTACTGTTTCCAGTAACAGACCACCCAATACCATCAATAGTTGTAGTTGCAGCAGCAGTATAACTATTATGTGGAGTAGAATTTCCACCAGTTGAAGTTGGAGTTAAAGTATAATATACTTCTTCAGCCGCATGAACAGGAACTACTTTTTCTGGCATTAAACCAATGCCAATTCCTAGAGCCATCGTAGCTCCGACTAATAGCCCTGTAAGTTTTTTAAATAGTTTCATTTATCTTTTTCTCCTTGTAAAATAAAATTCCCTATACTTATTTTTAGTATAGGGAAATAGGTTTGCTTAGTCAACTTTTTAGCATTATTCCTCAAATAAATGAGTTTGCCAAGGAGCGTCCTCGGGGTGTTCTTTAATGTTTTTTGCTTCAATTAACTTTTGGAGTTTTTCGGTAATCATATACATTAAAGATTCTTGAAGAGCCGCACCTTCATCATCAACCATATCTTCAATTTCATTAATAAGATCTTGGGTTTCATCTTCACTTAAATCTAATTTTTCTTTAAGGAAGTCTTCCAAATCAGTAGTATCAATAGAACAATTGATATATAACATATCATTAATTTCTAATTCTAAATCAATGTCTCTCATATTCTTCTCCTTATAAATCATTTCTTAATCTAACAACATATGGATGTCTTAATCTTCCTAAGTCATTAGTTTGCATAGCCTTAACCACAGCATACAATTCGCCATTAGCTATCATTGTTGCGGCTTCATCGGTAGCTAGCCATTCTCTATCGGCATCAGTTAAACCGCTAGTGACATCGCAAGTTGTGCCGTTATATTCAACAGTTACTCCATTTTTCCAACCATAAAAATATGGTTTGGTTACAGGAAAATCACCTGCTTGACTATTAGCATTTGGCATATCTTGATACCAATATTGCCAAGTATCTGGACAATCGCCTTCATAGTTCATTTTCGGCGCGATAGTTGCTATAACTTTAAGTTCCATTTCAGGAAGCGATTGTTTAAGTTTTAAAGTTTTCCACGCAGTTCTTGTATCTGGCATGTAAGGATTATCTTTTCTTTGGATTACTAATCCTTCACCGCCATCTGCGATAATTTCATCTGCCCATTCGAGGAAGTTTTCGTGATGTTCATCAATATGACATACATGAGTCATATACATATAATTAGATGGAAAAATAAGTTCAGTCATTAAGTGACTTGCAACTTTATATCTATTTTCATATTTATCCCAAGAACAATCTTGATTACCAATCATTAAACAATCAAAAACTACTGCCTTCAATTTCTTATCTTTTTGACGTTCAACTGCTTTGGCTGGCAAACATCTAAGTATTGTTCCTACTGTGTTTGCATTTGTACCAGGCTCATCCCAACATATTTCTGCTAAAAGTACTGTGTTATCTGGAAGTTTATCCATTTCATCACAGATATGAGGAAGTTTTGCGGTATAATCACCATAAACTCCTGTTACTTTACTGATTGAACGACTACGAATTAAATTGTTGCCTAAAGAATAATGAATTAACATAGCCCAGTCGCCATCTTTTTTGACGGTAGCCATATATTCATCATTTTTATTATTTATCATATCATCACGCTTTTGCGATGGAGCTTCATTATTATAATACTTCATCGGCGGAAGCATGGCGAAGTCATTAATTGTTCTCATAGATAGTTACTAATATTCTGCCAATAACAAACATATTGGCGATTGCTGTTAATGTTCCAATAATTGATAGTGCTATTAACATATATTGTCTCCTTTTATATAATAAGTATACATGATTTCGGCGCGTCTTTCAATTAAAAAAGAGGATTACTCCTCTTTTTGTTTATCCTTCAATTCGGTGAATCTTGGATTACTAAGAATGCAAACCCAATGTGATACTGGATTAAACCAGTAATGTTTTGCGGCAGAAGCTCGTTCTTTACATTCTTTTTCTGTTTTTTCAAATAAAGCTTTATCTTCTTCAAGATCTTTATATTTGCACCAATCAAACATTGGATAGTCACCATCTTCAGAATCTTCTTGATTATTTTCATCTTTCCAATAGTTATGAATAATAACTTCATAACGAGGACTGATACATTTACCGCGGTCGCAGATAAAAGCTTGTCCGCTATCAATAAGAGGTTTAAAGATATAATTAACACAATCAAGCATCTTTTGTAAATTCTCTCTATCAATAAGTTTACAATTAGCTTTATAGAGTTGTTCTTCTTGGAACGCAGCTTCCGCTTGTTCTCTTGAGACATATTCAACATTTAAATCAACATAATATTTTTCACGATACCAAGCTAACATTGGTTCAGTAAGAATTAAGCGTACAACAGACTCACCTTCACATAAAGCAGAGTAATTACTATTACTACTTGCATCTAACCACCAAATAAAACTTTCTGCAAAAGTAGAATAAGATGGCTTGAATTTATCAATATCTTCTTCATATTGTGCGAAGAAATCACAGTGGATACGATCATTATGATAGTTTGGTTTTGTACCAGCTTCACGAGTTTCACACAATTCAACTGGTTTCCACCAAATACCAAATAGCCAACCTGGTGCTTCCTTAACATGAAAATGAACAACAGAGTTAGTTCCAAATGCAAAAATAAAATAACCATCACCGTATTCGATATCACAAGGTGTAAAGCTAATCTTATCGTTAGAAAGCTTTTCAGCTAAATCTTTAAAGAATCTTTCAGTAGATGTACGATAAACTTCAGCAAAGCCTTTTTCATCTTCTTCTTCTAAACTTTCTTTAAAGTAATCTAATAAAGATTGAAGAGGATGTTTTTCTTCTTCGACTTCAGGTTCTTCTTCAATCATTTCATCAATTTGAGGGTTTTCGTAATTTTCCATAATTACTCCTTTCTATTGGTTAGGAACGTCGACATCATAGAACATATCATAGTCATCCCAGTCCCAGAATTGATCATAATCTTCTTCTCTTTCACGTCTGCGTTGTTCGGCATATTTTTTCGCCTTTTCGACCGCATCATGAATAATATGCCAAGCTTCATATCCAGAAATAGTTTGATGCGCATAACCATGCTCATTTAACCAATTTTGCTGTTTTTCAGTTGGTTTGTTTGCTTGGATATAATCTTCATCTATAGCGCAAAATGGCACAGTATTACAATAAGTATAATATGCTGTATTACCCCAATCACCGACATCAGGTTCGTATTCATAAGAGCCTGTTGCGGCCAAAATAACACTATCAGGTCCAAATCCAATAACATCGAATGATTTGCGGTGAACTTCATCACCCCATGTATTTTCAACTGTTACCATCATTGGCAATAGTTTCATCAATTCTTCGTAACTTTTCCCTTTAACAAGGTCTTTAAGTAAAATCTTTTTAGAAACTGTCTTTACGTTGTTTTTTGGCGCAGTTCCGAAAGCAACTTTTTTAACTCCAGCGCTTTTATCTGTTTTATCGGCAATCTTTTTACTATTGTTTAATTTATTCTTTTTCTTTCTACTCATATTATTCTCCTACGAGTTCGTTAAGTTGTTTTATTTCTTCTGCTGTAAAATAATTTGTTATATCAAGTGGCTTTAAATTGTTAGCATCAAAACACACATTTATACAATTAAGTGGCGCCGCGTAATCAAGCGGTGTATTATGGACGTGTCCATAAAATATAAAATCAAAGTTCTTGCTATCTGCGGTTAAATTGTCAGGACGATGACGGAAACTGAATCTATCATTAAAGATTAATTCTTGATAACATTCATATCCCCAACCATGTTGAGTATATTTTACTTGCTTAAAATCGTGATTACCTTTAACAATGAGTTTGCGGCCGTTTAGCACATATGTGAGTCTTTCCGTTACGTTAGCGGCCTCTGCTGATCGGGCGAAACAAAAATCTCCTAAGAATAATACTATATCCTCAGGTTTAATTGAATCATTCCAGTTCTTAATAAGTGTACTATTCATTAAGTCTACTGTTGGGAATGGACGATTACAATATTTAATAATGTTAAAGTGATAGAAATGTGTATCACTACAAACCCAAACTTTCATAATTAACGTTTATATCTCTTTCGTAACTTTTTATTCTTCTCTTTGCCGTAATCCTTTAAAAATACTGCGATATTATTAGGCATATCATTTCTTAAACCCATACGCATAACTTCTTGTTTCAATAAAAATTTAAAGTATTTTGGGTTAATTCTCTCAAAATCTTGCTCATAATACCAACAATGGTCGACAGGTGACCAAATCATAATATATGTTTTCTTACCTAATGACTCACTATCATTAAGTTGAATTTGTAAAATATGTTTTAATGTAGTTTTCATTTATTTTCCTCCGAATTTAGACATCAAACCGATAAAAATTATAGTTAATACGAAAAATATTAAGACTAAAAACAATCTTTCCATATTAGCTTACCTCATTTTCTGCCGTAATAATTTGAGGCATTTCATACCAATCATAATTTAATAATTCAGAAGGATCTTTGAACCAACAATAAGCAGCAGAGGTAACCATAATACTTTCTATTTCTGTTGGGAATAAAGATACTAATAATACTTTCTTTTCTTGTCCACAAGCGAAACCGCATTCCCATGCGAAACCATCTTGATTGTTTGCCTTACCACAAGAAAGTGCGACAACGATATCGCTGTCATTTAAAGCGTCCACATCCATACCATAAACTGCCAATCCCCAATTATGGTTAGTTAAGTCCCATGCATTAGGAAGTTTATGTTCATGTGGTACGAAAACCTCATGCCCCGCATCTCTTAATTTACCAGCTATAGTGGCAATTACTGCTTGAGCCGCTTGAGATTTACTTTTTTCTTGATACGCAAATGAAGCTGCTAAATATATCTTCATACAATATTCTCCTATTCTTATACTATAAGTATAGCATGAAGAAAGGACTTAAACAAGAAAAAAGACCTTTTTAGAGGTCTTTTATTTCATACCAACCATTGCGTCCATCGTAAATGGCAAGCACATCTTCAAAGTATTTTTCATATAATGGCGCGATATGATCGAAACTGTAGTGTTCGACCGCATAGTTATAACAATCATAAGGTCCAATCCAACCATCAAGGCACTTTTTCGCCGCCACTATAAAATCATTCAGTGTTCTACATCTATAACCAGTAACATCATCTTTATTTACTTCTGGAAAAGCGCCCCAATCAGTAGTTATGACAGGAGTGCCGCAAAGCATTGATTCAACCTGAACATAGCCAAATGGTTCATAATATCTTGTTGGCATTAATGTTGCGACCGCATTAGCATAAAGTTTATTGCGCTCTTCACCTTGGACCATGCCGACATATTCAGCATCACCAAGTAATTCTAATATTTCTTTTTCGGTCATATCTGTTGGAAGTGGTCCCGCGACTTTTAACTTCACGCCGAGTGCTTTACAAACATCTCTTGCTATATTAACACCTTTATGATAACCAACACGACCAATGAATAAGAAATAAGGATCTTCTGTTCTTACATCTGCATTAAAAGTAAAATCATCTACATCAAAGAATGGTGGAATAACTACATCATAGAATGAAGGTTCAATATCAGTACCTTTTCTTCCAGCATCCATACACATCATCGCATTAGACTCAAACACTCTAAAGTGCGCAAATGAACCAGTATATCCAATGCCAGGTTCAATAACTATATTATTAGGAAAAGCATCGCATACTTCTTTCATACAAATGCCATAGAACGGCAATATAATATCATAAGGTTGTATTCTTTTCTTTATTTCTGCTATTGTATTTTTAAAAAACGTGCGTGCAGCCGCAGTATCCATATCATTCTTATAGAGAAGATTACTTTTATTGTTCATTCCATAATCTTTATCATAATCTTCGTTACTTAAAACAACTATATTTTCATCACAGTCTGGATCTGAACCTTCAGTGCCATAGTGCATAATATAGTGACCACGTGCGTGCATCATTTTACAAAATAATCTTGCCTTCTGTGTAAAAGGACAAGGCATGTAATCTTTATTAGTACGAGTAAAAGGTATTCCTAAAACATGAAAACGGAATTTCATTATAAAACCTCCGTTTTTACTTCAATTGGCTCTACATCAATAATACTACAAATATCCCAATCGAGCTTTTCACCGCAGTCAGGACAAAATGGATATTCTTCACTCAATTTATCTTTAGATTCTTGTACAGTTTCACCCATTTTTTGAAAAGGTATTTCTTCTTGAAGTTGAAGTAAGGTGCGGCCGCAGAATGGGCAAGCAAAAGTACTATAAGGTTGTGGTGGAATTTCCATTATTTGGCCATTTATAATAACTTGTTGACTTTTGCCATATCTAACTACATGTTTAACTTGTTTACTAATTTTCATAATATATTTTCCTACATAATAAGTATAATATACTTCATCGGAGGTGGCAAGAGATTATTTGATATAAAATATTATACAATAAAAAAGAACCGTTTAATATGGTTCTTTTATTTTTTTTAATATTTTTAACTAATTTATTCTTGTGGAATATCAAAGCATTGAATTTGAAGAATTGTTCCTACATTTTCAATTACATAAACATCATACTCTGCATAGATTGGTGCACATACTGCAAGAAGATAGTTAACTTCAGTTCCATCACTAAATTGTCCAACTTTCCAATCACCGCTAACTATAAAATCAGCTGGAATAAATAAGTTAGTAACATAACCTTTTAATGTCTCGACTGTCATACTAGTTCCTAAATTAATGCCAATAAACCACTCACCACTTTCTTCATCTTGTTGAGCAGTAATTGGGCTTTGGAAGAATTGACTTATATGTTCAGCAATATGCTTAATACCAGTTTCTGGAGTATAAGCTTCAGCTTCTTTATAAACTGAGAAAGCAATTCCAATATATTCCTCAAAATTTACAAGAGAAACAATAGCATCTGTTTCTGCATATTTTAATGAATAATCTCCATCAGCTTCACTTGTAACAACCCAAGAATCAACAACCAATGCATCTTTATATGCAACCATTTCTTCTTGTGTTGAGCTATTTGCATAAATAACAAATGCTGCTGGATCAGATGTGTCAGTTTCAAAATCATTAGTTTTCGAAACGTATGATGGGACTACAACATCAAGTCCTGCTTCATCATAGAAAGCAATAACTTCTTTAACTGGAAACTTATTCTCTACTGGGGTTGGAGTTGGGGCTGGTTTTGAGCCGCAAGCCGCAATACCGAGGGACATTGCAGCTAATGCTAAAAATTTAAAAATTTTCATAAATCTTGTCTCCTTTGTTAAGATTATTTCTTATATTATAACTTCATTTTAGACGAGAGTCAAGAAAAAAGAGCCTTTTCGGCTCTTATTTGATATCTAACTTTCTTAGGTTACAGGTATCAGTAAAATAACGTACTTTATCTTTAAGACGTATAACCATAACAGTTGTTTGATTTATTTCTTTGATTACACGAACGATATTATTTGTACGTACATCTTTATAAAGTGTATCTTTCATGATTATACCTCCATATAATTTTCAATTGGCACCCACAGAAGGATTCGAACCCTCAACCTAGAGATTAGAAATCTCTTGCTCTAGTCCAGTTGAGCTATGTGGGTAAGTTGGTACCCTCGACAGGACTCGAACCCGCAACCTCAACGTTCGTAGCGTCGCGCTCTATTCCAATTGAGCTACGAGGGTATTAATCTTCGAATGGATCGAGCTCTTCGCCCCATTCATTCTCTACATTAGACATATATTCTTTTTCTAAGTAGTAATCGACCATACCACAGAAATCATCAGCTGCGTTGAAGTTATATGCGCCGCCACCTCTAACCTCACCAAAGATTACTGTAAAATCTTGTTGGCCATAGTCATCAGCTAGCATTGGAATTACAACACCTCTATACACAATAAGTGCATATGGTTTTTCTTCTTTATAAGCGTACTTTTCTTGCAATTCAGCCCATTTTTCTGGAGTAAAATCTTCCTTTCTATATTCTTTATAATAATTATCAAAATATAGTTTTAATTCAGAGAGCCAAAAATGGTTTATTCTCCATTCGGCTTTATATTCTTCATCAGTAAGAAGTTTTCTACTATACCTTACTTTTGTTGTGAACATTTTATGTTTATAAATATCTAATACTGCATTAAATGTAAGTTCTAACATAATTAGTTTCCTTTCTATACATTGATATTATACATTATTTTATGGCGGAGAGCCAGGGACTCGAACCCTGAAGAGATATAATCTCCAACGGTTTTCAAGACCGCCCGACTACCAATTATCACAGCTCTCCGTTTGGCAGAAGGTATCCGATTCGAACGGATGGTACTCATCGTACTCTTGTTTTCTAGACAAGTGGAATAGACCAGCTCTCCCAACCTTCTATGTTTGGCGGAGGAGGAGAGGTTCGAACTCTCACTACCTTGCGGTACTAACGGTTTAGCAAACCGTCCCCTTCACCACTTGGGTACTCCTCCATTAATGGTGCGCCTGGAAGGAATCGAACCTTCGACTCCGAGATTAAAAGTCACGTACTCTACCGCTGAGTTACAAGCGCATTTGGTACTCCCAGAAGGATTCGGACCTTCAATCCACTGATTAAGAGTCAGTTGCATTACCGTTGTGCTATAGGAGTATTGGCACGACGGGAGGAATCGAACACCATTCTCCGTGGGAGATCATCCCCACACACCAAGTCGTCGTGATTTATTGTGGTACGAACCAGCAGCCGCATAACATTTGGCAAGCCTGTTCGCGCGTTTCGCATAAATAGTGAGTTCCATCTCCCGAAGGTAATCCAAAGATTTCATTCCCTACTGCGATTATTGTATAGCCTGTTTTCTTATCAAGAATCGTGCATTCTTGAATTGTTTCTTTCTCCATATCTACTAAAAACATACTTTTCTCCTTTGGTGCCGGAAGTGGGATTCGAACCCACAAGTAATTAAACCACTACGTTCTAAGCGTAGCCTCTGTACCGCTCGAGTATTCCGGCATTACTTGGTTTTTATATACTCGTATTCATTAGCGAGCAGAGGAAATTTTTTCTTCATTTCCTCACAAAATTCATCCATTTCTTCGAATAATTGAGGATACTTTATATCAATAAATCTATACAACATACCTTGTTTTTCACGTTCTTGTTTAGTATAACCGTATCTAATTAACATCCAGAAGTTTTCTGCATCTTCTAAATTATTTAATGGGATATCATAAGCTGCACAAGTGTCCATTAAAACTTCACACATGGCGATTTTTTCGGCATCAGATAATTTAGTTTTATCTGCTCTATGATTTACATCTACATCATGATTAAGATAGAAACCGCTTTCATTCATAATAAGTCCTTTCTAAAAGAGCGTTTTTACTTTTTCTGGTTTAGTCCACTCTTTAAGTTCTAAACCATGTGCAGTAAACCAATCCTGTAATACTGGACGTTCTGCGCAAAGCACATCAGTCTTTTCATAAACCATTAATACAATACCTTTAATCGTAGGTTTTTGAAGAGTTAATAGTTCTAATCGGGTAATAAAACGATCAAAATCTAATGTGTCTAAATACTTCCTGTATTCGCTCATAAACGGGCAAGGCACGCTGAGCGGGCAGTTTTTACGGCACATTACTCCGTTAGCTTCAAGTTTACTAATAATTTCATCTGGAACAATTAATTCATCAAGATGTGGCATAGTTCCTCTAAACCATTCCTGTTCCCATTTAACTGTTGATACAGGCAAGAGATCAGAAGGTATATTCTTTAATTGACCGAAGTAACTAATGTAATACTGCATATTCATCCTTTCTTAAACTGGTGTCCGAGGTGAGACTTGAACTCACACGCCATTGCTGACACAAGGCCCTCAACCTTGGGCGTCTACCATTCCGCCACTCGGACATATGGTGGGCTAGGACAGAATCGAACTGTCATTTGTGGTTTTTCAGACCACCGCATTCACCACGTTTGCTACCAGCCCATTAATATAATGTAACTTCAAACTGCATGTCTTGAGGTAAATTATATTCTTTCTTTAAGTCATCAGCAATAAAGCCAAGATGTTTAATAATAGAACCGTAAGGAGTATCTTCCGATACTGTAACCCCCACATATCTACAAATCTCTGTGCCTTTTATTGTAACCTTTGCGGTGTGTTGAATTAAATCCTTTTGTCTTGTTTTTAACATATTTTTCTCCTTCTTTAAGTGTAACTTTTTACATTTTAGTTAGTTATTTTTGTATTTAAGTGCAACATATTACACTTTATTGGTGGCCGCACCGTGAGTCGAACACGACTAGAGCGCTTATGAGACGCCCGTTGTCACCGGACAATACGGCCATTTGGTGGATCTGCGGGGAGTCGAACCCCGGTGTTGCATACCGCAAACAGTAACTTTTATTACAGCTTTATACACTTATATACATAGTTTTTCACATTCTATGGTGCTTTTCTTCACGCGCTCCTTTTCAAGTGTAGCGGGGCGAATGAATAGTTCTGTTTTGTTTTAAGTTAAGATACTGAAGCAAAATGAAACTCTCTTAACCGAGGTCTAATGATTACTAATAGTTTCCGACCAGTTCCTATTAGTTTTACTTCAAGCGACTAAGCGCAAGCTCTAACTAAATTATTAGAGGCAATAAATGCTGGATTAAATGAATTGTCAGTTATTGTTTTTTGATAGTAAGTTATCAGCTTGCTGTGGTTAAAGTCCTAAATATACAGTCGAAACCAATATTCAGACCCATTTGGCAGGGGTGGTAGGGCTCGAACCTACGCATCCGAGAGTCAAAGTCTCGTGCCTT
>AUXO015495460.1_pt1 | contig 54272 bp, 58 predicted proteins | sample 768731 | NCBI WGS metagenome assembly AUXO01 (sample SAMN02715735, study PRJNA202380) | gut metagenome | biome: sheep rumen | host: Ovis aries | place: New Zealand: Palmerston North
TTTATGACATGTACCATTTTAGTTGGTGGACAATGGGGAGACGAAGGTAAAGGTAAATGTATCACATACTTTTGTACTAAAGATAAACCAGAAATAATAGCAAGAGCAGGAGTAGGACCAAATGCGGGACACTCTGTTGAATTCAATGGTGAAAAATATGGATTAAGATTAACACCATCAGGATTCTTCAACGAAGATGCAAGATTATTAATAGGTGCTGGTGTATTAGTAAATCCCGACGTATTTAAACACGAACTAGATTACCTAAGCAAGTATAATTTAGAAGGAAGAACATACATGGATGCAAACTGTGCAATAATCACAGAAAAACATACAAAAGCTGACAAAGATTCTTCCTATCTATCCAAGAAAATAGGAACAACAGGTAGTGGTTGTGGACCAGCAAATGCAGATCGTATAAACAGAACAATAGACTACGCAAAAGATATTGACGAACTAAAAGACTATATAACAGACGTACCACAAGAAGTTAATAAAGCAATAGACGAAGGAAAAGATGTATTCATCGAAGGTTCACAAGGATTTGGATTATCATTATACTATGGAACATACCCATACGTTACAAGTAAAGATACATGTGCAAGTACAGCAGCAGCAGACGTAGGAATAGGCCCAACAAAAGTAGACCAAGTAATTGTAATATTCAAAGCATATATCACAAGAGTAGGAGAAGGACCATTCCCAACAGAAATATCACCAGAAAAAGCAGAAGAAATGGGAATAGAAGAATATGGAGTAGTAACCGGACGTAAAAGAAGAGTTGGTCTCTTCGATAAAAAACTAGCTAAAAGATCATGTATGATTAATGGTGCAACCCAAATCGCATTAACATGCATAGACAGATTATACCCAGAATGTGCAAAAGTAAACAAATACGAAGACTTATCACAAGAAGCAAAAGATTACATTGAAGACATTGAAAAAGATGTAGGTGTACCAATAACAATTATCTCCACAGGTCCAGATTTAGTTGATACAATAGACTTAAGAGACGAAAAACTAAACTAATCTCTTTATAGAAATGAAGGGTTTACCTTCATTTTGATATACTTTTTTAATTAAAAGTAATACTTTTTTATACCTAATTTTAAAACAGAATGTTACATGTATACATTAAAATATTTAAGATTTACATTCACCATTAAGTATAGCATTAGGACACTTAACAGTAGCACTATTACTAATGTACTTACACTCCCTAATAGACACATTCTTACCATCAACAAGCATAGCCCCACCAGTATTATCAGCATGATCCTCCTTAAAAATACAACCATGAATCATTAAACCACGACCATCCTCACCATAATTCACATCAATACCATTACCACTATTAACCTGAATCTTCAAAGTATAAGATTCACCATTAGCAGTAACAATAATAGTATGCTCCCCAGTAGTAAGACTAGGATAAATCTTAACAGTAGTAGTATACGTACTACTCTCCGTCTCAGTAGGTACCTTAATTGTAGGAACCGTATATGAAGAAAGTTTACTACCCCCAATCTTCAATGTAGAACTAGTAACCTTCGTAACAGGTGTTTCACCACTATTATACTTACCATTTTCTCCAAGTATATGCTTATAAGAAATAGTCAGAATAATAGGAGTATTCGGATTACTAATATTCAAAGAATTACTACTCAAATAAGGCGCAGGAGTAAGACCAAATTTACCTCTTTCAGCACTAGTAACACTATGAGGAACACTATACTCAACATTCATACGAATACGATTAACAAGAGGCAAACTCCAATGATTATAATTTCGTGAATAAATACCCCAAGTACCATGACTAACAGTGTAATTATCTAGCCCTACACACTGAAAAACAGCACCAAAATTACTATTATTCACAACTTGAGGAGAAAGAGGAACCCCCCAGTCCTGGGGAGAAAAACTATAAGTCTGAACAGTCCATGGATTACTTCTACAAGTCCATCGGTCACTTTTTGCTTTATTTTTTCCTACTCCCCAATCCGTTGTACTTGGTCCTGTTTTGAGTTTTAATGTTTTTGTTTTGATTCCTTCATTTGTTTTTCCTTCTTTTACTGTACATTCTATTGTAACTTTTGTTATTGTTGCATTCCCGGGTATGTTAAATCCGTAATTCGAGAGGTATAGTACAGGACTTGCTCTTGCTGCTGCTGTTCCGTATCGTCCTATTTCTGCGTAGTGTTTTAGATTTTGTGTTCTTTCTGTCAGTCTTCGTAGATCCACCCATTTATTTGCTGTTCCACCATTGACTACTTTCCATCTTGCATCCTGTACTACTGTATTTGGTGTTTTCCATCCAGTATTAACCATTATTGTGTCTCCTTTTTAATTGTATCATATGTTCGTGGATAATTTGGTAGTCTTCCTTCGCGGAATAATGCATATCCTATTGCTCCATTTTTGATTGCTACTTTGATACTTGCTTCCATATCTGCAACAGTTCGTCTAGTAGAATCATTATCACTATTGTATGTTTGAAGTGCACATACTACTTTACTGCCATTATCTTTTGCATATTTTACTTGTTGTCCTATCCAGGTATCATTTGTCTTATAGTTTCCTTTATATGCCATTAGGCATATATAATCTAGAATACTTCCAAGTTCTTTGAAATTTTGGCCGTATACTGGACTATTTGTTGCGCCTTCAGGCATAACGGTACCTGAAACAATATACTTTGTATTGAGTGAATAAATATAATCTGATAATGCTTTCACTTGTTTTGTTATTACTTTATGTTTATTTTCATCAGAGTTCGCAGTTGCATACCTTATATAATCAAGGTGGAAACCGGCTATATTTGTATTATCATGTATTGCTTTAATATCCTTTTTAATAGAATTTATATTATTTGTATTTTCAGGATTAATGAAACCATTTTCATCATGGAAACAGTTTAATGTAGCATGTACTCTTATTTTTGTATTTTTCGTGTATTGTAGTACTTTGTCAATGAAATTATTTCCTGTATAATCACTACATCGTACATATGCATCTGTTATTCCTTTGTTTACCCAGGTGTTTATTAATTTTTGTGAGATTGTAAGGTCAGATGGCGTGTTATTTACATATACTGCAGATATTCCACTTGTTTGTGTTGCAAGAACAGTTATTGTTCCTTTTAGTGGTGTACATTCTGCATCTTTGCATGTGAATTGTATGGAGTATGATTTTGCTGTATTTGTTGAAGGGATTGTTACATCGAGGTAATATTTATTTGTAGATGCATCTATGTTTGCATTATATGTTTTATTAAATACTGTGAATACCCCTGGACATTCTGTTGTTAATGTATTTTTTTCATATGCTTCAACAGTTACTCTTATTTTATCGCCAGGATATCCTTTCAGACTAGTGTTACATTTAAATGTTAGTTTTGGTGGTTGTTGAACAAACACTGTATTCTGGACGGACTCTCTACTTGTTGTACTTGTTCCTTGAAGATATGCTATTACATTGAAGGATGTTTGTTTAAAATCACTTGGTACTTTATATTGTACTTGTGCCACTCCATCATGTATATCAACTTCATCTAATTCTTTTGAGTTAAGTATGAATTGTATTGTGCCTGTATCAATTTTTTCTCCATCCATATCTGTCACATTAACTTTTAGTGTTATTGTCTGTCCTGGTTTTGTTATAATATCAGGAAATGCTATTTTTACACGTTTTGCTTGATAGAATACTGCTCCCCCATCACCTTGTACACTACAATTTTGGAAGGTACATCGCTCAAGTGCCAATTTTGCATTAGGACTATAGATTGCTCCTCCAAGTTCTGCTGTACATTTTTCAAATATTGAATCATTACATGTGAGTGTACCATATGATTCTTCATTTGTTTCTATAAGTATTGCTCCTCCACATCCTTTCGCATAACTTGTATTGTTTGCTGTTGCATCATAACAATGTATGTTTTGGAGTGTAAGTGTTCCTCCTGGTTTTATTATAAATAATCTCCCAGTGTTTGTTCCTATTATTTTTGATTTTTTGTTTGTTCCTCCCCTTATTTCTACATTCATATTTTCTTGTATTGTGAATGTTTTTGTTAGTTTGTAATCGTAGTTTGAATCAAGTCTGTATATTATTTTTACATTATCTCGAGGTGTGTAAGGGACTATTTTCTGGAATTCTTGTACATTATCAAGGAGTATTTCATCGATTTGATTTGCTTTTCCATTATTCACATCAATATATGGTTTGTCACTCAGGGTGAGTGTGAAATCTATTAATCTACTGAATATTGTATTTTCTGTATAAATTCCCTGTTTTGTTCCATCTTCCCCTTCTATGTATAATGGTATTTTGAGTGTATTTCCTTCTTGTGTACATTGTACTGTGATACTTTGATAATCTCTTCGTACATCCTCACTTGCTACCTGTGTAACCATTTTCACATCTTTTGCATCTTGCGGATTTACGGAATACTGTTCATTTGTTTGATCCACTACTGTTATAACTTCAGGTGTTTGATAATACATTGTTGCTGTATACTGAAGATTCTGATTAATAAGGTTGCTAAGCGTAATGTATATGTACTGTGTATTAGGTGTAAGGTCTTTTAATATTTCAAAAGTATCATATTTATCTATACCCACACTTGTATTCCTTGATTCATCAAGAAGATATGTAGCAAATTTACCAGTATACGCGTCTGCACCTTGTAAACGTATTGATTCAGCAAAAGGTACTTTGTACAATAAGTATTGACATGCATTGTATTCATCAAGTGTAAATTCATCACCCAATCTTTTTGGTTTCAATCTCATAACTTACTCCTCACTAATAAAATCTCCACTATTACTAGCTATTTCACAGATATACTGTTCTCTCGTATTTTGAACATAATCTTCATCATAATACGCTGTTATTGTTGTATCCTGCTTATCCTCACAAAGCATAGCGTAATCCTGTAAATTAACATCATGACTATTCGTACTTTTGATACGATTACACATAATGAGAGGAAGCACTAATACTCTATTTGTGTGAGGATTCTTTCTGAATTCAAAAAAAAGGGAGGAATAGTTCCCTATCCTTGTTGAAGCACCTTTAGGGATTAAATTACATAATTGAAGAAATTCTTCATTAAATTTGTTTCTAAAATACATATTATTATCACCATGTGTCCGGCATGAATTTTGTTTCTTTTCGGGTTTTATAACTGCTTAATCTTGGGTCGTATTCTTTTTGTGTGAATTCATCATAATATGAATCATATATCCCTGTATTCACAGGGATTGCTAGTTCTGTGCTAGTCCAAGGATCATTCTTGTTTCCTTTACCCTGTTCTCTTCGTATAAAATAGTATCCATCGTAGAAAATCCATCGTTTCGAACTACTCCCGTGCCCCGTCGATTTCCGTTCAAAACCTTTCCGAGGGCTACATACAATTTTTGTTGGCCTGTGAAGGTAAGGATAGTAATATATGGCGTAAGTATACGCCTGGTTATACCAAGGATCATCATAAAGAGGCAAGGTCATATCTCCATACAACTGATTTGGACCTCTTCCATTAAATTTTGCTCCACGGTATACGTACGCCAATGCTTTTGCATAGGAATGATTACTTGTCATTTCTTTATCTGTGATTTTGATGTGTGACTTGTTATACTTGTATGTTACCTCCCCCGCCACCACACTAACAACTTTTGGTTCGGGTTGCATGAGATATTTACTATTATCTGTCCTGAATAAGTTATGATCGAGATGAGATTCCCCTATACTTTGTATCTCATTTCCTACATTGTTGTAAAAAGTACTGTTTGTGACGTGAGTTTGGAAAAGGTTATGCTGTTTATTTGTGAAATCAGTATTACGCGTGTATATACAACAGCCTTTGTGATGATGTGCAGGATGAGAATTACCTCTGAACACACATTTATCAATGTACAATGCACTACCCTCGTTCACTAGAATTGCAGGTGTACAATTATAAATAGATACACCAATAAGTCTGAATTTTATACGATTATCAGTAGCAGGACTACTATTTGAAACTACGAATGGATTGTATTTATCAAGTCCGTCAATTTTGCAGGCATTTGTTCCTTTTGTTCCACAAATTGTGATATCCCGTGCAATAGTTATTGTTTGAATATCCTCATTTGGTGAGATAGTACTTGCAGGGACCATAACCCAATCAGGACCATCATCACTTGAAATCATTGTGTTCAAGTTTACCCAACTGGTTGCTTTTGCATACTCATGAGTTACCTCTCGTTCGCTGATTACCGTACCAAACGCTGTATTTGCTTCAAGACTCACACGGAGGATACTTTTATCCTCATAATATCTCCTGTAATTCACACGAGGGTTTATATAGCCATCCTGTTGAATCGTGCATGTTTGTGATACCTGTTCCTTTGTGTGAGGATTAATCATAGTCACATTCACTCTACTACCTATAAGTTGTTTATCCAAATCAGGGTCATGTATGTTATACTTGTTGTACACCGCGATTTGTATCTTAAACTCTTTAATACTTCCTTTCCACACCCCATTGTACTGTTTTTCATCACCCCATATTACACCTCTTTTGTTTTCCTGTATTTTGTTCACTTGAATTACTTTTGATACTTCGAACAGCCCCTGCTTTGCAGTGATTTTGGCATAGTACAAACTAGGTCTGTCCGTAGCTCCATATGTGAGCGTGTAATTTCCATTTTTATCACTCATTTTCCCAACACATGAAGGAATCCCTCCTTCGGTGTCAAGCCCCTCACTAGTACACGCTGATAATGTTAGTTCCACATTTGACAGGGGTTTTCCTAGTGCATCTACAACTTTACCAGTGTGATTGAAGCTTTTGTCGTATTGTTCTTCATACAAGTCATCGTTCTGTATGATAATACTGCTTGTACTGATATTTCTGCCCGTTCCCGCCTGACTCATATGGAAACAGACACGAATATCCTCACATCCCTCACCCTCAACATAAATATTGATTGTATTGTCATCAGTGCCTTTTGTTACTTGTACAACCCCTTTATGTGTTATGTCAGGGTCATTATTATTATTTTTGCTCCGCGTAATTTTGTACGCACCATCCCACAGGACGTTCCTTACTTCAAAAGTATACATATATGCCTTGTAATCTGCATAAGAAATAGTATCAATATTCACCAGAAAACTATTGTATCGTACATCTGTAACATTCTTTGTGATTTTACTACTCCGAGGATTTGTAGAATTATACACCCCATACTGGGGGTGTTGTTCAAGTAATAATGCTGTGTCAAAGCATTCCCAGCTATCATGAATGATATTATTGTGTATAATCTGGTTGATGTGTTCTATTTGTGCAAAATCGGCTTCAAGAAGATGATGGTAACTAGGCATCAAAAATTACCACCCCTTCACATAATGACAGACAGTATACTCATAAATCATATCGTATAACAAGAATCTGCTACTTACATCATTTCGAGGTATCCCTGCATAAATATTGCTCATATAGGGATTTTGACTAGTCATATTTATCCGGATATCATTGTACAATTCTTCTTTTGCGTATAGTATTATTCCTTGAAGTTTCACAAAACTGACACTCAAGTACTCTGAAAGTGCATTGAACAATCTTTGTCTATACTCATTATCACTTTCATCATTTTCACGTGTAAGTCCTATTTCCACGCCGAAAAGATCTAGGTACTGTCCAGTGCTGGTGAGGAGGAAACATTCATAGATAATATCATTCATTTCCTCTTCTATCGCGTCAAACAGACCATTTAAGAGTGGTTCAAGTATTCGCCGCATCGTGTTATCTGGGTAGTGTAATGCACTTTCTTCATGTAGTCTACTCTCTATAGGAGTCCATCTATTTGTCATACTTTGTCACCTCATGCTGGGTATTGAGTTAATCCAATATCATTCGTAGCCTCAGGGTCCAGCCTAGTTTTTGAAATAAAACTGGCAATTTGCCAATCATACACAGGGATTGTGTTAAAATTACGTGACCCCCACCTGTTGATACTGCTCTGGGAGGTTCCTCTATGGTATACAAATCCATTAGTATCTTGGTAGCTATAATCAGTTGCACTATTTTTTGTCCAGTATTTGATATTTGTTGGAAGATCCTTGTTATATCTTGTGAGCACTATAGATTCCACCTGATCCACGCCTGGCACCTCTTCAATTGCGGTAATCATTTTACTTTTTCTGATATCTTCCCCTATATTAAGTCCCGTGAAATTTCGTGTTCCTACAACCCCTCCATCAAAGTATGCTGTGATTGCGTCAACAACATCCTTCTCATACACACGACTATCCGAATAATACAATGTTACATCAAAACACCTACTTGCAACTGTCGCAGATTGAACATGAAACATATGCCCTATAATAATATTGTCCTGATTCGTCATGACGTTTTCAACATTTTCAAGTACACTCTGTCGACAAGGCTTACTATTCTCATCATTCACAAGAATAACCCTCGTACAATCAGTACAATGAACATTACTAGTTGTACCATCAGCGTTAACCACTGTTTTGTAATGATTAGTCATCCTTGAGGGGTTTACAAATGATACATCATGTACCCCCTCGAGTGCGAGAAGCATATTAGTATATGCAGTGATAGTACCATTCGCCCTTTCACGACGTGCGTTGTATATACGTTCACGTAGACTGTCATCGGTTTCTACTGATTCTCCCTCAGTAATCGCAGCATTATTGGTTACTTCAAGGTTACTTGGTACGCTGATTATATCTTCAAAAGCGGTTAAAGTATCAGGTTCAGCATTATATTCACTACCAAGTAGTCTACTGTACACAATACCATCCACACTATAGGTGTCCTTTTGTATTGTTACATCACTACTCAAAATATATTCATTACCCGTTTGCCTATGAAGAATCACAGTCCCTTGGGGTATAGTATAGTCTTCAGTTTGTGTTTCAGATAAGGTGAATGTTACCGTCCCTGTTGCAACATTTCCTTGTTTTCTACTTATTTTTTGTTCACATGCTTTGAGGTCTAGGAAGTATCCTGTTGCGTATTTTGTGAACGTCTGCTCGAATAATGCATACATTTGACGTTCAATATCCATACTTTCCACGATAAAACTTTCTAGAAATGTTCTTATCTCACTACCTTCACTGAGGTCACATATGTCTGAGAGGTTAGTTCCATATGCTTCATTGTAGTAATTTATGAGTTCCTGTAATTTATTTGACCGGTTTATTGTTGACCCGTCAAAATTTGTTATTATTTCATCAACCAATATTATCATTCCTTTACCTTTTTGTTTTTTTTTATTATTCTTCCGCATCCCACTCAGTATATTTCAGAGAGTGAATTACTAACTGTTTGTCTTCAGGTGCTGTTGACATGAAACCAAACCGGAGGTCCTCTGGTTCATCAAACTGTACAATATTTTCAAAAGTAGTGTTTCCAATACTGATTGACACATAACAATCATCCCCCTCATTCACTGCAAGAATATCAAATATCACTCTTGTTTGTACACCCTGAGAGAATAATTCTTCAATATCATGTATGCTCTCCTGAGATTCATTACTTGTAAAGTGAGTTCCAAGTTCGTCTGATTCAATACCCCATGTGTATGTCCAGATTATATTATCATCAACCTGTTTTGAACCAAAAAAACCAAGAATAAATCCTTGATTCGATCCCTCTTGGTTTACTGTTATTTCACAAACATACCTTGAATTCACGCGTGTTCTTATTTTATGAATCACCTCTGAAAATACTCCACTCTTGATTGTACTACCAAATGTAGGGTCAACAGGGTTTGTTGCATCTGCGCAATACTGGATATCCCATTCCCCATTATCATTCATGTTGACTGTTTTTGTGGTAGGGGTTAATTTCAAATGATAATTATCTTCTGTAGCACCCATATAATGTGAATCACCAGAGTATTCAATTGTGCATACATACTCCCCCCGGAGATTTGTGAGGGGAAAAATACATTTTTCCTCTGTTACAGGTAGTGTTTTATTTTTAATAGTCATATTATTCCTCCTGTAACTGTTGCTATGTATATATTATTCATTATTACATGTCCTCCATGAGTGTTATATTTTTCACATACATTCCCATTCCGCGGTAATCATAGAATGCGAGGTAATATTTACTAAGATCCACTCCCTCAAGAGGGATGGTTACAGTCACATTTTCTGTTCCATCTTGACTTGTATACTGAAGTGAAATATTGTCCTCAACCTCATTATAGCCTATCACGAGTGGACTTTCCTGTCCATCCCGCATCCATGAAGCTGCGTTTGTTACATCTGTAGATATGTTATGCGTGTACCCTTTTTCCTCATTTACTCCATGTCCTTCACTACCATTCGGGCTGGGGGTACAGTACCCTATCCATGAACTTAGTTCAGGATTATAAACTCCTAATGCTTTCCGTCCATCCCGGCCATTATGGAAATATGTAAGACTAATAGCAGTGTCACTAAGCAAGTCCTTTACAGAGGCTCCCTCATAATATGTGATGTTTGCACCAGTCATTGTTATTTTTTGGTTAGTAACATCTATTACAGGGTTTCCTCCCCAATTCGCACTATTATAGAAATCTATGTTTGGGGCGATATCTATAGTACATGTTGTACTTGCAGGTTCGTACTTATTATTTCCTGGGAATGATACTGTTAACGTATGGGGCCCTACTTGGAGTGATGTTAATGGTATATTCACGTTTCCCGAACTGTCTGTTGTACCAGACCTTGTTGACCCATCAGTAAGTGTTACAATTATATTTACGTCAACAACCCCATTGTTATCTTCGTCAATGAGTGTTACATCTATACTACTACTTCCAGCTTGGTTATTTGTTACTGTTGAGGATATTGTGGTTTGTATTCTTGTTACATCAAGGATTATTTCATCTGATACACATTGTTCATAATCATCTGTACCCTCAATGAAGAGTGTGTAGCTACATTCACCTGATACATCCTGAGCAGTAGTACATGTTATGTCCCCCACAGAGTCTGTTTTCATTGTTTGTATTGACTCATAGTCTTGTACTGTACCATCCTCTTTTGTTATACTTACTCTTAATATCACAGGGATATCTACTGCTGGTTTGTATTCGAGGGAAACATTTGCTTTTATTACTATAGATTCTCCCACTTTGAAATTATCCTGTAATGGGGGAATAACTGTAAATAGAGGCACAGGCTTGAATGTGACACTTATTGTGCCCCCATGGGGAAAACTCTCCCTAATAGGAGTAATTGATGTTATGAGATTATCTGAAGATATCTCATGGGATAATTCAGATTTGATTAGGTCAAGTATTTCCAGTGTTACTGGTGTTGTTTGTGTTTCTGCTTCTGTTTCTGTACCCGGAAATAGTGCGTATACAGTATCTGTCCCACTCTGAGTGTATTTCTTTGAAAATGTTGCAACACCATCCTCATCAGTAGTAGATGTATAATTTTGATTTCCTGTAACAAGTGTTACAGTCCGATTAGGGATGGGTACAGTAGTATTGCTTTGAGCTGTTACTCTGAACGTACATGTTTCATTTACAAACAATATACCCTGAGGATGTTGCACCCCCATGCTACAATCAACATCACGTGTTACTGAAAGAAGAACCTCCAATCCTTCAATATCAATAGTAATAAGTCCATGATTTACAAACCGTTTCGGTTCAAATGTATTAATTACCGTCCCTTCAATATTATTTCCTACAATCATTGTGCTTGTATCATCAAGTCCATACGATTTTAGCTGGATTGCTGTAGGATACTGAATCAGAAGGAATGGGAGAAATAGTTTTCGTGTAACATGATGAACATTATCCGTATACTCAAGGTACATAAGATGCTCCCCTGAATAAGCCCACACACACTTTGAGGAATATCCCTTGGGAATATTAAACATAAGCGTAACTTCTGTACCTTGTACAATCAAGTAACCATTTTCATCACTTCCCTCTACAGGTACAAGCTGACTATCAATATACACTTGCACCTTGTCAAATAGGGATATATCAGAAAAAGTAACAGGGATACTAGCAGTACCACCAAGAGAGTGCCATATTTGGGTACATGTGGCAGTAGGAAGTGTTACGTCGTGGGACGGTACGAATAATGTGCCTTCACATGCACTATCATCATAGTATTCATCTTGAGAAACATACTCCACAACCACGGAGTACACCCCACAACCCATTTCAGGTACAGTATAATCAAATGACACATATCCCGTGTCAGTTATACTAGTAGTACCAGCTACCGCTCCATCAATTAGTAACCGCGCATACCCATTATCTGGTACATCCTTATGATCAATCAGACTACCATACTGTGCTTTGTATATCCTTGCAATAACACGTACTGTATCCCCAGTGTATCCTATCACAGGATCTGTGATAATTTTGACAACCACCGCGTACCGTTTTGTATGAGGAAGGTATATTATTTCAGCAGTATTACTACGCGCAGAACAATAATTCAAGGGCAGGTGCACATCATACAGAAAACTAAAGTAAGGATTCTTATTTTTCCAACTTTGAATATCAGATAAGTGATGAGTAGCACACCCATCTTCTACAGGAACTTTTTCTTGTGTTTTCTCTTTTATGCTAAAACTACCTTCTCCAGCATAAACAATATCTTCATTACTGAATATATTTGCACGAAGTGTAGTATACATATCCTCCCCCTCCACAACATAAACATTCGGACAATGTACAAAACTTTTCCAACCATAAAATAGTGTTCCATAGGCATTACTTTCTGCATACGTTCTATTTTCTTCGTATTCAATGTTTAATGGGTATTGTCCTAATTCTAGTTTATCCTTAACTTTCAGGGGGATACTACTTTTTCCTTCACGTACCTTATTACTTCCAAGTTTTTTCTTAGTCATGCATACACCTTCAACACTGTTTCTGTATTATATTCCTTTTTCGTAGTTGTAAAATAATATTTTCCATTTTGGTACCTTATAAGAAGATTATCAATAAGATTTGCATCTTTATCAATCAAACGAATAATATCATTATCTCTGAAGTTACGTGATATTACAAAAATATACCTTTTTGTAAGTTGACTAAGAAGAGGTATTGTAGTTATTGATACTTTTTCTTCAACAAGATTTGCGTTACAATAAATAATAGGATTCGTTATTGTAATTGTGTCAATAACTCCATCATCCACAGATGCATTTGCCACACCCATGTTCACAGGTTGAAGATTAACATCTTTCACATCCACATTCACGTTCCTTCCAACGTTATCCGTATTATTGATAACATACAGGCTACTTTCATCTTCAATCATCGAAGTCGTTGGAAGTTTTTCAAGAATAGTAATATACGCAGTGTGTTCGCATGGGTTATACCCCGGTTTTCCTTGATACATAAATTTGAGTTCGTGTCGACCATAATTCATATACAAAGGTGTGGTCACATTAAAAGTAACACTACCTGGCTCAGTATCACCACTTTGCTCTATTTCAAGACTATCCACAAAATGACCCCCAAACCAAAGGCTTACATTACCAATTGGAACACGTTTATTCCTTTCATCAAGTACATGACAATGAACACGTACAACATTACCATAAGTACTATAATACCCAACACCTTCCGTAACAATATGTGTCTCATGAAATGTTTCATTATAATTATCTACAATAGTATCATGAGTTCCTGATGCAAATATATAATATTCATTAAACTCACTAGAATCCTCAACAACAATACCCTTAATAAGAACACCAATATAATAAGGTGAATAATCTGTAATAGTACATGTTACTTCTGCTATCCGTAAATCTTCTTGTACTCTTACTTCTATTTCATGGGTTAGAGTGTTTTTATGATACTCATCATTAATTCTCCCGAACCAATCTTTCACATAACTACCATAATTGTCATAACACCATGAAAGATTATCAAAATAACATGTAATCCTATTATAAATAGCTTGTCGCAGGTTATCTTTTCCACTGACTGTTTGAAGGTCACCTTCACTATTCAGAATCCAATGCCTATCAATATCAGTACCAAGTTCATACTCAAGTGTCATATATGTGTACACTCCCTCTTTTATTGTACAAATTTTCTTCCGTCTTCTTCATTTATTGTTTCGTTTTTTCGTGGGATGTTTAATTTATTTCTAATTTTGTTTTTGAGTATTTTCCATTCAAATTGTATATTCATTTGTTTTCACTCCCAATGAGTTTTAAATTCTCTTATTTCACGTAATGGTTTTTTAAAGCTACCCTTAAATCTTTTCACTTTCAATTCACATTACCTTACTATTTTTTTACAACTAAACCAATACTAGGTTGACCACCAGGAGTATTAGCAATATAAGAAGCAAATGTATTGAAACTACGATTTTCAATATAACCACAATAAGCAGGCCTACTACAGCGATTACCAAGACTATTCAATACTTTTACAATATTATTTTTTGTATCAATTGATTTAATTACCTCATAATGACCATACTTATTCCTGTAGAGATTATGAATAATTGCATCCGTATTTGATTTACTGATTTCTTTTCCTAAGTTTTTGAAACGTTCCTTTGTTGTACTGCCAAAATCACTGAAATTTTTCCAAGTAATTACAATATTGGTTCCTTTTTTACTGTTTACCTTTTTTATTGCAGTATTTATCCCTCCATGACTTGTACCCGCTGTTGTTGTTCCAGCCCACCCTGCAAGAGTAGATTCTTTATAATCTTCTATACCAAATTTACATAGAACTTGTCGTAGGCTATGAACACCACAATAATAAGGAGTACATTGACCAAGCTTATTACAACCACTTGATACAAAATGAGGGCTGCTTGCATATAATGTTGTATTAGAATTAGAATTTTTTGTTGTTATATTAGGAGTTGAAGTTATTGTTTTAGGATAGTTAATATAGACAAAGTTAGGTTTATTATTATTTTTTGATAGGTATTCATCATACCTTCTTTTTATCTCTTTGTATTTTACATTTGTGATGTATTGATACTTATTATTTACATCTATATATGATATTTGTGGTTCTTTTTTGTTTGTTGCCACATATTTATCATATCTTTTGACCATGTCAAGCCATGTCCCAATATCTAGTGTAATATTTGATTCACTTATATCTTTTCCATTTATACCACTATTTTTGCACGTTATTGGTCCAAAATTTCCATCTTGTACAATATTTTCTTGTTTTTGTAGTTGTTTGATACTATTCACTGTTAGTTTTCCACAGTTTCCATCTATTTTTCCCTCATATAACCCGAGGTATTTGAGGTATTTTTGTACCTCTTTTACATTATCTCCAGTACTTCCTTCTTTTATGTTTATTTTTGTACAATTTATCATTTTACTTCTTTTCCTCCCTACTGTATTATTTACTTCACCTTTTGATTAATACAATCTTTCTACATATAATTTCACTAGAAGAAGATTCACCACTCAAACGAGGACTCCACACAAAAATCGCAGGATACGTATTATCATCAATAATAATATCATGAGTATACGTAGAATTATTCACCTTCACTGTACATTTACCATTTTGAATATTGAACTCAACAGTATACCATGTATTCAGAGATAATCTATTCCAGTTCACGCTTGGAATATTATATTTTCCATTTGTATTTGTTGCAAAATAAAAATAAGCCCTACTCGAACTCTGTTCAAGAAGTACCGCAGTACGGGACATATTTCCCTTTGTTACAAGTCCAAAATTGAAACCATGATCCACATTTTTCACTTGTATCTCCATGGTAACCTTACAGTTATTTGTTACTTTCAGGTTTTCAGCCCAGATTGCTCGACCGTAAAACCCATGAATTCCTCCTCCGTCAACAATAGGGTTCTCTGTAGGAGTAGGGTAATAATCTTGATACTTGATTGTTCGTATGTAAAAATGATCAAGACTAGAACAATCTTCAACAATCCCTGGAGAAGTGTAGACTGATATGTCCTTTGTTACTGAAATATAATTATCATCACCCTTGTAAGTTAGTGTGATATCGTTATACCCTGCCTCTGTAGGGACATACTTGTCACATATACTCCACTCACCAGGACTTAATGTAACTGTATTTTTCTGTGATTCTGCTTCATAAGTAACACTACCAGTAGGGGTTACATTATTAGCTCCTGATACTTTCACATAGAATACACATGGTGACCCTATACTATTCTCCCTTGTGTCTACATTTAATGTTGGAACATATTTTCCAAAATTGAGTGTTATTGTTGCTGTGCATGTGTTATAATACGTGTCTCCCAGATATTTTACTGTTGCGCTTCTTTTCTCATTTAATCCTCCAATGGTGTTGAATGTGAATTGTCCCTTTGAATCACTTGTTGTTGTAATTGTTTTATTATTATCTGTGACTGTGATTGTCCTGTTGGGTAATGTTTTTCCCTTGTTTGTTACAAGGGTTAATGTAATTGGTATTTCTTCCCCTGCATGTGGGGATATTGTAGTATTTCCAGTGAATTTTGTAGATATCTTCTGTACGGTGAGTGTAAACTGTGCGTTTTGTGAAGAATATTGATTGTCTCCCTCGAATTGTAGGGTATAGGTAAGTGTACCTACATTGGCTGGAGTGAATTTGATGATACATTGCCCATTATTATTTGTTGTACCATTACCTACAAAATCACCATCATTAGAATATACAGTAATACGTTTATTACTCAACTTATTCCCATCTACATCTGTTAATGTACATGTAACACTCGCTTCCTCACTATACATTATACTATTTGTTGTTCCAGAAAGTTTCGTTTGTACAGGGTTGACAATAACAACTTTTGAAACACGTACCCTATTAAAAGCTCGTCTTTCATTCGTGATAAATACAATATCATTCAACCCTACCACTGTCATGGTATGACTCAAACTAATCTGACCATTACTATCAGTGATGAGATAATCCGAAAAAGATTCGCGTGGAATCTGTATAATTATACCTACACCACTCACAGGCTGATTTGTAGCAGGATCCACGTACGTTAACACAAAGTTACTAGTCCCCTTATAATCCACAGGACTTGTAACAGTAGCAGTGACGATAGGCGTTCTTTTTGGCATAACTATGATTATAAAACTCTTTGAAACACTATTATAATCCCAGCTGTCACATCTCCCATTAACCTTCTCTGTGCTAGGAGTGTATGAAACTGTACAGTTATATGTGCCTGTAGTATCAATAGAACACCCTGTAAGTGTAGCATTCCCACCACTATCAGTTGTAACAGTATATGTATTATTATTGATTGTGAAAATAAGTGTTTTATTAATTAGTTTATGATTATGAACACTAAGCGTAACCGGTATTTCAAGGTCTTGTTTTATATACCTCTTCACATCACTTATTGTAATTGTAGGCGTTGAAGGTAATGTAGTAATAGTAATAGTTCCAGTTATGGGAATATAATACTTACTTCCCGCATAAGAGAAAGTGACGTCAACAGTACCACTCCGAGTAGCATTGTACACAAAAGAAAAATAACCTTCAGAGTCAGTAGTAAGAGTAGTGACAGTACTACTATTTGAATATTTCATTTTAACTTCAGCGTTTACGAGAGGTTCTTTTTGGTAATCAACCAAACGTTCTTTTATTGTGGTCGTACTGTATGCATCCACGGAAATGTCCTTACATTCAAGGTATACGCTGTGCCGGATGTGTAGTTTTCCAGTCCATTCTGAGGACCCGAATTTCTGGTTTTTGTTGTCTGTATAGTTGATTGTTGTCTTGTACCTTCCTGGTATTAGTTCTGTGGGGGCGTGGAACTCCCCATTTTCACCAACTTCAGTTGTGTATTTCATAACAATTTACCCTCCTTTTTCACCTCTTCCCAGTTCACAATATCAAAAAATGTGCCAGTCAAAAAATCAAATTGGAGGGAAAGCCCATCATCAAGGACAGGAGCCAAGGATACTATTTGTTGACCATCCTCAATTGTGATATAACATTCCGCAAAACATTGTTCAATATACTGATATCTTTCTTCAGGAAGATGTAATTTCAGGTTAGGTATTATCAAATTTTTTAGTTCATTACTTATCATTCATTGCCACCCCGCAGTATTTCGTAGATGTCCATCCCATGTGTTATTTCTATTTGTACAAAGATCCACTGATTCCCATTTATTATTAATATATACATAATTCCAATAGTGACGGCTACCGTGGTGTATCGCACATTTTACTCCATGCACATCACAAATACACTTAACAAGACGTGCCCAATCAGCACAATTACAGGAGATATTAGGATAACTTTTCCATAATTCTTGAGGGCAATGCAGATTATTATTATAATAGGAATAACTATGTTTGATGCTTTTCACTGCTTCCTCCGCACTCATATTAGCTGTATCAGCAGCATAATTTGCAGAGGAATTTCCTATTATTTTTTGTGCTGTTTTTTCAAATTGTGCTGGTCCCCATGAATGTGAAGTCCATGTGGACACATCAGCTCCACAATCTTGTCCACTTACATTTGTTAATCCTCCACCACTATTATTTCCTCCTTTTCCTTGGTTCATTGCCTGAATCAAAGTTTTCTCAGCCTGTTGCTGTTGCTTCATATAGGTACCATAACTATTAGCCAAGGGATTAACCTTCAGCTTTGTATAACTCCCATCAATCCCCCCGCCATATTCATGACGCTCAACAAAAAAACGACCCTTCTCAAAACCAGCATAACGGGCAAACTTCTTATTCTTAATAGCGTCAATAATCTTCGCATAATTCTGCTCATAAAACTGATCATTCAACTCCATAAATATAAATCGATTCGTATGTAGTCCTTTAAACGTGTGAGGCAGTTCAAACTCAAGGTCATACATATCACGGAGTGATTCACTCATCTCAATTTCTGCAAGAATCTTATTCTTCTCAGGATCATTCTTCGCAACTTGTTCGGCAGTACCATCTGTACTTCCAGTAGTAGTGCCTGTTGTACCATCACTCTGTGTTGCTACTGTTCCAGTACTTGTACTTGTATCTTCAGTCATTATCATCATCCTCCGAGGTAGTATTTGTACTATTATTACTACTTGTCTTGAACAGTTCTGTTAACCTTAATTTATGGTTTTTTAGTTCATATCCGCAGTATTGGCAGTATTTTGTATTGCATTCATTACATACTGTTACTCCATCTCCTTTATTTGTACTTGATAATTCTCCTTCTTCCTCACATGAGGGACACTTATTATACCAGTACTTCTTGTATGATTTGTAGGTTGGTTTTTTACCCCCGTTTATCTCCTTACATTTTGTACAAGATGGTTTCCCATTGGTTGTAATTATCTGTGTACTCGTATATTTCTTACTCGTACTGTCTTGATACTCACCATTCTGGCTCTGATTTGTACTACTTCCATTACCGCTACTGCTTGTAGGGTTATCTACAACTATACCCATACGCCCTATATAATTCTCAAGGGGCACTCCGAGCAGTTCTTTACTTGTGTATATTTCACCAGTACCATTGGTAGCGCTGATGTTTTTCACGGCTACTTGTGTAACCGCGTTAGTGATGTCAAACCCATATTTATAATTATTTTCAAAGCCACGTTTTGAAGCAAACACCCACACATCATTTTTCCACGAGTCAAGTGTTTGAACATCGAAATGAGGAATACCATTGATATCCCCATAAAAATCAATATTCACCCCGTACTTGAAAAGCAGTGTAGCGATGAAATCGTACACGGTTGGTTTATCATAGATTCCTTTTACTTTTGTGGTCATAGGGTTCAGTTTATCTTTTCCTGTGATGTTTTTTGTATTATCTGTGATAGTGTCACTTGTGTCACTATCATACATGTCACTTGTTTCTGTTAGTTTTGTGTCGGATGCTAGTTTTTTCTTGTTTTCTTTAGTGATTGCTGTATCATATTCTTTCTTTTTAAGTAACCCTGTATCTGGTAATCCTATATCTGCGAGTACTTCTTGAAGTACAGTGTATACATCTTTTCCTCCATTATACACTGCATAAATACTGTTTGCCATGATTCGCTCCATGAACCCCTGACATTTATAAGTGTAGTTGCCTTCTTTACTATTGTACTGTTTGGAGATTATTATTCCCCCAAAGGGGTTGCAATCACCTGTTATCAGTACTGCTACACGTCCCTGTGTAAGGTCTATATTTTCTATTGTTTCAAATTCTGCTGTCATTGTTCTGGGAAATTCTTCTACTACTTTGAAGTTTTGGAAGGGTATTTCTTTGTATGGTTCATAGTTTTCTTGATTCCAAAATTGGGGACTGCTTTTTTTGTTTCCCCCACGACCACTTTCAATAAAACCTTCAACTATTTCAGCACCACCAGAGACACTACCCCCACCAAATTTTGTTAGCCAATCTTGAGCCATTTTTGTTGCATCAGTACCATAACTATATGTCATGATATCACTATTTTGTTGGTAAATACTATCTAGTGTTTTACCGATGTAAGGTTGTAAACTTGCTTGGCTACTGAAATGATCATCATGTGCACGTACAGCCTTCCAAGATGGAACATCGAAACGGGTGATGTCATAGTACATGAATCCTCCCTTTTTTGCATGATAATATCCTTTTCGGATACCTGCCATGAAATCAACAAGAGTCCCTAAACAAATTCCTCCTCCTATTTGTATCATCACATCTGCAGAGTTTCTAAGCATTGCATTCTGTACCTTATTAGGTCCTACTCCATAACTTGTCACAGTATGTCCTGCACTTTCAAGTACTGATTTTACTGTGTTAAGTGTTGCAGTATCTTTTGAGCTTCCATGAATATTATCTATTGCTAATGCAATATTTACCATTATGAATCAACTCTTATGTGCTTGTTTTACTATTATCTGAAGAACTACTCTTTTTCGTGTCATCTTTTCCTTGGTCTTCATATGGTACTGCTGCTGTTTCTGTACCAAGTTTCTGATGACTTATATAAATATGATACTCTGGGATATCTGGTGATTCTTCTTTTTTATCATCTTTTTTAAAATCCCAATATGGATTATATTTATTACTATAATTTTTTACTTTATCCTTATCCTTTTTTTTATTTTTATCCTTTGCCATCATTATACACTTCCACTTAGTTTACTGAAAACATCCTTTACTTCTTTATTAAATTTACCATTAACAGTTAAACCATAATCCTGTTGTAACTGTTTAATTGCCTGAGTTGTATGATAACAAAAACGACCACTGATTTCAATACGGCCAATAGTACGAGAATAGATGGGAAGATAACCAAATAATCGAAGATATTTCTGAATCGTAGCTACATTTGTACTTGCAGCTGCTGTACATTCTTGGGGATTACTTTTTTCTGTACAGTTACATTTTTGTTCACAAAATTCAAGTTTACTTATTTCAAGTGCTGTTCCACTGAGTTTTGCTGTTTTATTGTTTATAACTGTTTTTCCTGGTTCCACTGGTTTCCAGTACGTTTGAGTTATATTTTCTGGTTTCTCATATTGTCGTAGTGTTAACTCTGTATGAACAATATCATATGTTGGACTGGATTGAGAAAACTCTGTTATCATATATACTCCACTTTCATAGCTTTGTAGGTTTGTAAGAACATTGCATGGACATCCTTCCTGAGCCCAGTATTTGAGGACAGAGTGAGGTGTTCTTGTTGTATTATAAAAACTTTTTACTCCACCCCAACTTGGTTGTACTGGATCTCCAGTGTAGGATTCACTGATTCTTGTGTATATGTCAAGTTGTAATTCTTCACCAGTGAAGTTGGACCATTGCAAGTCAGTGTATCCCCATGATTCTTTTGCTACAAACATTTTATTTTGTTTTATATTAAGATCACTTGTTGTTTTTGCATCAAGTCCTATTCTGAAGGGGTGTCCATTTATTTTAAAATAAATGTTTATTGGAATTATCTTTGTTTTTTGTTTTGCCATATGTCATTCCTCTATGATTGATATATTGTTCCTACTTTTCTTCCTGCTCTTGTGTTTTCAAAGTCCATCGCGTCAACTATTTTTTGTACAAGTCTGTTCATGTTGTCTTCATCTTCAAATGTTCCTTCTATGTTAAATGTGTTATTTATTATTGTGTCGTTTGTTCGTGATTTTTCATTGTTTTGTACAGCATTTCTATTTTGTGGCGTGTTTTGTATGGTTGGAAGTGAAATATTAGCAGGAATACGTGTAATATTACCAAACGTATTTGGTACAACATTACCGTTAAATGTGTCAGCTACTGCGGAACCTAGTTGATTTGCTTGTTTCACCATAGGGTATTCTGCATCGTTCAGTGCCCCGTAAGCACTTTTCATCTCAGCGTACATTCCTTTATAGATGAGTCCAGGTGAGTTTCTACCCAGACCTTCATGGTTATATGCTTGTTGTACTGCTGACCCTACTTCTTCTGCTTTAGCAATCATTTTATCTCCCCAGGAACTGAGAGCTTCATAGGCACTCTGCATTTCAGCGTTCACCGCAGCTGCAATCCCATTGAATCCACTCTTAAAGGCGTTTACCATACCTGTCGCTGTGGTTCTCATGATATTAATTGCCTGATTTGAAAAAGCATGTAAACTTGCAATAGCCTGAGTAAGTGATGCATTAACAGCTGCTGCAATTTGTGCAAATGCAGCTGTAACCACACTTGCAAGTCCTTGGAAAGCTCCTTGAACAGCACCCACACTACCAACAATAGCAGCAAGACCTGCATTAACAGCAACTACTGCAGTACTCATAGTGACAAATGAGTTAGCCATCATAGTACTCATACTAGCAATAGTAGTAATTGTACCTTGCATGGTGGATAAAGAACTATTTGTTGTTGTAATTTTATCATTAACTGCTTGTAATGCAGATGTGAATGTTCCTTGAAGTGTAACTATAGCCCCAAGAAGAGCTCCACCCATAGTCGCAGCAAGAGTAGTAAAACCCCCAGTAAGTGTAGCAACCATACCTGGAAGAGTACCCGCCATACTACTAATACTACTACTAATACTTGTAACAGTACTTTGGATTGTATTTCCAATACTTGTAACACTACTTGTGATAGATCCAATCACTGCAATAATAGTACTACCAATAGATTGGATACTAGATGTTATACTGGTAACAATACCCATAATAGTCGCACCAATTGTAGAAACAATTCCACTAATAGCACCACCAATACCACTAATCACACCATTAATAGTAGCACCAATAGCCTGAATACTTGCAGTAATAGTCATGATGATACTAGTAATTGTTGTACCAATTGCTTGAATACTAGCCGTAATTGTAGTAATAATCCCAGTTATAATAGTACCTATTGTTGTGATAATACTCATAATACTAGCAGCAATAGTTGAAATAATACTAGTAATTGTTGTACCAATAGTTGTGATAATTGTTGTAATTGCAGATGTAATTGTACCCACAATAGTTTGAAGTGTAGACACAGCAGTACTTAGTACTCCTTGCATAATTTGTTGTATTTGACTACCTGCACTTTGTAGTTGAGTGAGAACACCAGTAATAGCACTTGTATCCATACCTCCTTGTGGTGTTGCTTGTGTACCCTCTGTAGTTGCAGGTTGTTGTTCACCACCACCTCCAGGAAGATGACTACTTACAAATTCACCAATACCTTTCAATCCATCAATGATAGGTTGAATAATTTCCGATACTTTTTCAAGACCTGCTTTGATAGTATCAATAGCACTTGTTACAGCACCCCATATATCTCCACTAGCAAGTTTACTAAATGCATCCCATACACGACCGGCTACATCACAAAGTGTTTGGAAAGCTTGACCAAGAACACCACTAGCAATCTCAGCAATTTTCTGAAGTACTGGACCAACTGCTTCAGCACCAGCTTTAATAGTAGGCCATACTTGTTGAGCAACACTTGAAAGGAATTGGAAAGCCTGACCTAATCCTCCCATAATCATAGAACCAACTTGTTGAAGTGTTGGTAATATTTGTTGGAAACCATCAGATAACCATTGAACAGTATTACCAGCAGCTCCCATAATCCATTCAAATGCAGGACCCAGAACACCAGATACTGTTGAAGCAATAGATTGAAGTCCCCCCATGAGTGGAGTCCACCAATCAATACCAAGAAGATCTAATACTGTTGTGAGAAGAAGAAATGCATCAACAACTTGACCAATAATAGGAATACAACTTACAAGTCCCCCAACTAGTAACTTTCCTCCTAGTTTTGCTCCAACTTTTGCAACAGCACCACTTATTCCCTTACCAAGTATACCCCCGGCTCCTTTACTAAATACTTTTCCAAGTCCTCCAAGAATACCTCCCCCTGCTCCACCAGCAAGTGTTTTTCCAATAGTTCCACCAATTTTACCTAGTTTTCCTCCCCCAAGTTTACTGAATACACTAGCACCGCTTGATTTGAAGGTACTTCCCATTTTGCTGAGTATTCCTTTTCCTGCATTAGCTCCTGTTTTACTTGTAGCTTTTGGATTTAAACTTTTGCTGACATCCCGTGAGGGGGTTTTTGTTTTCCCTTTTGTTGAAGAGATACCTCCTAATCCTGGGTCTAACGATGTGGATAATCTTGTTGATTTACCCGTTTTTGTAGGTTTACTTTTTCCTTTACCTTTACCTTTGCTTTTACCTAGGTTTCCAAGAGGGCATTCAGATGGGCAGTCCCCAAGACTTGTCTTAATCTTCTTTTTAGCGCTTTTATTGTATTTTTTATCAAGAGATTTCCCAGTTTTCCTAGTAGATGAGGTACTGCCCCCAGCACCCCCTGCGTTGAATACTCCTCCTCCTGTGAATGTGCCTGAGGTACTGTTATTCTGGTATTTGTTTAGCCAGTTATCATTCCAGTCCATCCCAGTTGACTCAGGTTTTGATTTTGGTTTTGGTTTTCGAGGTTTTCGAGGTTTTCGAGGTTTTTGTGGGGAACGACCCAATGCACGGTCGCGTGGAGTATACCCCGCACCATACCTGTTCGAATCACCCCCACGCCCTGGGCCTGCTTCGATAATTCCATGTTCTCTATTGTATTTCCTTCGTTTTGGTGAGCCTGGAACTCCTTTCTCTGCTTCTCTTTGCTTTCTGTCTTTTCGTGTATGTGTGCTTGGTTCAGAGTCAAGCCCTTTATCTTCCTTATTTCGTGAGAATTTATCTTTGATTCTATCTTTCAGACTTTTTTCTTTCTTATTTTTAGTCTTTTTAGACTTTTTATCAAGATTATTATTCTTCTTTTTTTCTTTCCCAATTTTCTGAGCATTCTTGATACAAGTGTCATTATCCTCGCAGGGACTATCCATTCCTTTATCGTTACCTTTTATCTTATCAAGGATTGTACCTTTTAATCCTTTCTCGGATATACTTTCCTTCAAGTCTTGGGCGCCTTGGATTATTTTTTTCACACCCCCCGCGGCACCCGTAGCAGCATCCTTAATCGTGTCAAAAGTACTTTTCACAGTATTCAGTCCGTCCACGACAGGTTGAACAGCACTAAATACCATGAACGCACCCATTAATCCTTTCCCAAGCGCGTTAGGTGACTTGTTCCCTTCTGCATCAGTACTGCTGAGTAAGTCTGTAACTCCTTGCACTGCTTTTCTGAGGAAAGGATTGAATTCTTGTCCTATTTGTCCCCCTGCACTACTGAATACTTTTCCAAGTGTTGTGACATCACCACTCAGAGTATCCATATAGGCGGAGGTGTCTCCTACTACAGCGTCAACTGCTTTGAAGTATCCCTCAACATCATCTGCTTTTCCCGACCATAGGCCTGTGTTCATCAGGGCCTGTTCGCTTATACCGTATTGGTCCAGACTGGCGAATGCACCGTTAAGTCCTTTCGCCAAGTCATACATGGCATTGGTACTTTCAGCTTCACTGTATCCAAGTGCTTTTACTTTACTTCCCACATTAGCTATTGTATCAGCATATTGCATCATATTCACATTAAGTGCTGATTGGTTAGCATTCATTGCAGGAATAAGATTATTCATCTTCACAAGACTCTTATTAGTAATCTCATCAAGACCTCCAGCACCATCAATCTGATAACCACGTTGACTACTTGTGACCCGGTTAATCTCCTTGGTCATTGCATTGCCCACAGTCGCATCATATGCAGTACCAAGACCCAGGTAAGATAGTATTCCACTACCACCAAGCCCACTGGCTGCACTAGAAAGGGAACTGCCAAAACCACCACTACTTTTTCCACTTTTTTGTGATACTTTACTTGTACTTTTGTAAGCATTTTCAGCTTTACTTGCTAAGGTGTCAAAACTTTTCGCAGCATTATTCACACTAGTCGCAAGACCCTCAAGACTGGCACCATCGAAACTGTTCACTGCTTGTTGAGCGTTACCTGCTTCATGTTCAACATTTTGCAGACCTGTTACAGCACCTTTTGTGTCAAGTGTTACGTCCTGACCATCCAGTCCTTTTACTGCTTGTTGAGCATTACCCGCACTATTTATTATGTCATCAACGTTTTTTGTTGCGTTTGTAGTGTTTATATTGATTTTTGTGTCAAGTCCTTTGAGTTTGTCTTTTACTCCATCACCGAGTGTCATTATTTCGTTGAGTAATACTACTGCTTTTTGTAATGGTTTTTCATTGACTTCTGCATCAATATCTATTGTGAACTTGTAATTTTGACCACTCATATTCTATCCTCCACATCTCTTAGTGAGTTATAATACTTTTCATCACCATTTTCATCATATACAAGAAGACAATCAAGGAGCATTGCAACATATCTATTCTCATTATTAATACTGGTATCTGTAACTTTTTTACTTGTATTGGTTATTGTAAATTGTATGTGTTTATGTATTGTCCCCTCAGACTTCCGTGGGTATACCTCTTTATTATAATTCCACACCCATCTATTTGTACCAATCCATGTTTTACTTGTGTGACTCATATTAACTGGCAGTGTGGGGATTAGTTTATTTGAATCAGTGTCTTTACAGACGATATTTAACTGGCCAAGACCCTTATAATTCATCTGGAATTTAAAGTAATCAGAGGTACAATCACTTATATCAACAGTAAAAATAAGATTTTTATCACATTCAGATAATAAACAAGAATATTCATTATCCTCTGTAAATGATTCCCCCTCATATATTTCAAAATCCCCTGTAAATCTTTTACTCTTATTTGCAAAATTACCATTATCCAAGTAATTATAACATTGCCCACTATAATACTCACGTAAATCCCCCTCAGGAATAGGAAGACTACGAGGACAATCACATATAGCTTGTTCATAATTATTGCCAATAAACAGTACAGTAACTGTATCTCCAACAACAGGAAAACCTTTACATGGTACACTTGAAAGAACACCAGTAGCACTACCTGCGGTTATCTGTACATCTGCAAATTTACGATTACCACTTACAGCGGTAATATAACCAAGAATAATCGGTGGATTAAGTTCCTGATTTGTTTGGATAAAATTAGATAATGATTTAGTAAATTTATCATAGATTTCATTAGACATAATAGGTCAAAATTAGTTAAGCGTTGGAAATACGCCTTCAAGTTCTTTATTTTTATATTCAACAATCTTAATAAACATGATATTCAATAGATACTCTTGGAAAAAAGTAAGTTCAGGATAATTAAAAAAAACAATACGTGGATCATACCCACTACTCCAATACAATTGAGTAAGATAGGATAAATTTCCACGTTTATTCAAATCTAATCTTCGAGTAACTTTGATATCGCTTCTTGTACTTTTTCTTGTGGTTCTCCACCACTAGCTATACTTATTGCTTCCCCAATACGTTCCACAAGTTCAAATCCAAGAGTATCCCAGAATTTACTTGGAAGTGTATTACCATTCACATCAGTACATACTTTTACAGCTGCAAGATAGTTGAGACTTTTTTTCTCATTTATCTGTTTTAGTTGTAGTTTGTAATATTCGTTTGATGAAAGTGGTCTGATGTAAATATTGTATGTTTTTCCATACAGTTTGATTGGAATTGCTGTTCTTGCATCAGTTCCCATCCTTATGTATTCTGGTGTTTGTAGAAATTCACTTATATCTAATGCTTCTTCTGTTTGTTGTTCTAAAGATAATTCTGTGAGTGATTTATCCTTGTTTTCTTGTTCTCTTTCTTCTTTTGTATGTATTGGTATTTGATCATCGTATTTGTTGATTAAGTCTCTGATTTTGTCTCTGTTTGTTGGATCTCCTTTTTTCATTTCAAATGCTTCAGGATTTATTTTTGGTTGTGGTTGTGCTTCATTGAATGTTACTTCTGGTTTTTGTGGTGCTTCTTTTTCTATTTGTTTGATTTTTTCTGTGTATTCTTCTTTATTCATTGTATTCATCTCTTTTTATTTTATTTAATGGAGTAAATTATTTTAATTCATTTAAAGAATAAGTTAATAAGCTAATAGAATTAAAATAATATAAAAACATGTCTTATAATATGGAGGAGAATGTGGGGGGGGGGAGGTAAACTATTTTAATTTAAACATAATACCTTTCAAATGATTCACCAACAAGATTAATTCCTATCTCAAGGAATTCACCAGGATTGTTAGTGTATGTTTCTTCATCTGGCCTACAACCATAAGCATTAATTACAAAAGATGCTTGAGGTTCACGTACAACCATAGTAACAGTTCCACCTTGAACTGCTAATTTATCAATAGCATCAAGTAAACTATTTTCACTTGTAGCATTGAATTTAGTATATTTTGTAATATCAATACTACATCCAGGTTGAGTGTTTGTTTTTGTCATTGTTCCGCTATGAGTTTTTTCTTTTTCACTTTCATATTCTCCAGTAAATTCTACTTCTGTAGCCCAACTTACTGGAACACCATCTATGAATAGTGTTGTATCATATAATGTTTGAGTTTTTGTTGCCATATTCTTTTACACCTCAAAAAAGTAATTTAATGTTATATTTTCTTTAGGAAACTACAATTGTACTTGTAACTTCTGTAGCATTCGATTCATCTACTATTTCCATGTTAACTCCAATTTTAATTACATCTATTGTACCATATAATTTGATGTTAATTGGGATGTAAATTTTCCATGGGGATAATATTTTATGATTACCTACTGTTATTTCTTTGATTACAGGTACTGTTGCAAGCACATCTTTATTGATTGCTTCAAGTTGTGCTTTTAGTGCTTCAATATTTATATCATAGGTTTCTTCACCAATTGTATCGATAAGATTGTATTGTTTAAGAAGGTATGTTACTGCTCTTATATGATTAACATCAAAGAAGTTTGGTTGAATACTATTTTTTACACAGTAAGTACCATTAAGTCTGTCATTTGGTTTGATGACTTGTATGCCTGCATTCATGAGGAGTCCCCCTGCATCTTTTTCACCAAAGTATGCTTCTTCTGTAACTCCAGTTATTCCAGGGATGGTCTGATTAGTAAGTGATTGTGTTACTGGTAAACTAGCAGTGAATCCGGTCATATGTGCTGCTATTTCCATTCTACCTACTGTTTGACTTGTACCATATGTACTTTTTCGTATGTATCCTGGTTGGTAGTATAATCCTGCTGTTGCAAGATTTGTTGTATCATGTTGTGCAATGTATTCTGCTTGTCTTACCGCTTCTTTTACATTGATTATTTTACTACCTATTCCTTCTGTTTCCTGTCCTTCTGTTGCACCTGTTACACAGTTCATCCAATATATCCAGTTACATGGTTTTTTGGTAGAGTAGATTTTGTTCAAGTAGTATAAGATGAGGTCTAGTACATTGTCGATTGATCCATCTTTTTCAAGCTTTGTACCATCATATAGTACATCTCCTGTTTTTGGTATTGCATTATTGATATCTGCTGATATGAATAGTAAATCAATATCTTCATCAGCAAGTTTAGTAAGGGCAGTTCTAAGTTTGCTGTAACTGAGGAGTGTTGCTTTATCAGTATTTACTATTGCATTCGCACCATTTTCATTATCCTCTGTTGATTCACTACCATCATTTACTTGTACACTTATTTTACTGGTATCAAGTTTTTCATCACAGATATTCACAGTAGTAATGCTACTTGCACCATCATAATCTTCAATACCATCCATGAAGATACGTTTTGCTGCAACTGCACCATCAAAGTTTTTTTCACTTCCACTATTTGCTACTATACCATAATCTGCTCTTAAATTTGCAAGATTTGTATATGCATGTACATCTTGATTGATACTTGGAAATGCACCAATAAGTCCTACTTTTCCTGCTTGTCCAGGAACAGTATTATTTTTTATAGTTTCATTGGAAAGTTCTATTCTTGTATTTATATCCATTGTCATTAGTTAAACATCCTCCTTTGTTTGGAGTGTATTTTATTTATTTGTTTGCTTATTTCTTCAGAGTTTTCCTCTTTTATTGTTTGTTGTATTTTATGATGAGGTATTTTCTCTTTCACTATTTCTAGTGGGGGGAATATTTTATTTAATTCATCAGTTCCATCTATACCAGCAGTTAGGCATAAGTCTAATTCCCAGTCATCTAATTCATTATATAATTCAAATTCTTCTACTTCTGTAGCAGTGAAATCTATTACAAATTCACTAACACATCCATCACTACGATAGAGAGGTGTTAATGTATCTGTAGTCATAAATCCCCATATAGGATTACGTACAAGGTATGATTTTATACGTCTATACGTTGAACGAAGTATTTGATTTGCTATAAGAGAATCATTATTACTAACTTGAATTATTACTTGAATATGTACTGCAAACCATTCTGCTTCAGTACTTGTACGTATATTCTCTGATTTTCCTCGTACTACATATATTGTATTAACTTCTTCTGCATCATAATCCTCATAATGTGCACTTAATACAATATTAAAACGAGATAGTACTGAGTCCCCATCTCTTTGTTGATCTATTAACATATTATAGAATTCAATATCACTTTCAAGAGCTTCAAGTCCTTCTCTTGGTGGTGTATTGTTATATTGTTGCACCATAATTCATCAATCATCCTATTGCATCACCTAACGCTTCAAGACGTTTAGGTATTTCTTTTGCTAATTCCTTACTACTTCTTTTTACAAAGTAGCGTGCAGGTGCAGGTCCTACACTTTTTTTTCTTATCCATCCTCGTCCAGGTATTTTAAATACTAGGTATGGTTTATTTTTTGCATGTACTGGGCCCCGTCCTTCTTCAACATATTGTGCATAGAATAGACTTGTCCCAATATCCGCATAATTATGTCCATTCTTAATTCGTATACTTTCATCGAGTTTTCCTGTTATTATACTACCTGTATCTGCAAGTGCACTACGTTGTGCTACTTGACTGTATTCTGCAAGTTCAGGTACAATGAAATCAACTTGTTTTTCAATTTCCTGTGCTGATCTTCGGAGCATTTTTTTGATTGGAAAAAATGGTACGGGTAAGTCAAGATTTTCTAAAGCACGTATATTACACTTAATATATATACTATGAGAATAACGTCCTGGCATAAAAATTACTCATCCTCATACACGGTTAGATGGATTTCATTATGAAAAATAGGTTTACAATGATGGTGAGGATGTCCATTAAGCACTCTGAAATAATGCTTAATATATGGTGCTAACATTTTCTGAGCATCTACTATTAATTGTGAACGTGTTATACTTTTAAATTTATATTTTTCTTCAAGTACCCCTGCTGTCCACATGCATGTAGCTACATAACATGTATTAACATTTGGAACTTGTTTACGACATAAATAATTAGATACTCTTATTTTTGTTAAATGATATGTTTTCAGTATCTCTTCTGGTGAAATATGTTTTCTTACATTTATTTCACTTGTTAGTTCATTTGAATCATTTTCTAGGAATGCTTTTGCATATTCCTTATGTGGTTTAGATGGTGGTTTAATTGTCCATTCCGGAAGATATATGAGTACATCTTCTACTATTGTATTCATTTGTTTTCACTCCTCTGTATTATTAGTTGTTTCTACAAATGATATACTGATAGTTCGTGGATTTTTATTGTTACTGTTTATTGTGATATTTTTTGTGACTTCTTCATATCCTACTGTGTTTGATTGTATTGTGTAGGACCCAAATTGTACATCCTCAAATGTTACAATTCCTGTATTGTCTGTTGTTGCAGTTTTTATTATTTCATTGTCTGATAATAAGTTTATTTCTGCTCCTTCTATTACAGGTTCTGTCTCTATTATGATTGTTCTTGTTGTATCCTCTTCATCTGTTGTTGTTTCTTGTTCTGTTTCAAGTGGTTTTAATTTGATGTTGAGTTGGATGTTGTTGTATTTCTTTTCATCTATTTTTATTGGTTTTTTGTGGACGTAGTCTTCATATCCTTCTTTTTGTACCAGAAGTGTGTATGTATCTGGAGGTAATTTTGTGAAGTCAACATTTCCTGTTTCTCCAGTTTCACCAGTGAAACTATTTCTTTTTCCTTCAAGGATTACTGTTGCATTTGCAAGAGTTGTTTTTTCTTTGGTTTCTTCTGTCATAGTACTTTTTCACCTCCCTCCTTGACAAATGTATTATCTACTACTGGTTTATCAGTCTTCAAATACTGTTATACCTATACTTGATTTTGCAGGGTTAGGGCGTTACCTTTGTCTCTGCTTTCTGAGTTGGAAGACCAGTTACTTCAGCTGCAAGTACATCTTGTTCATGTTCAAGGAGTGTACCAAATTCGACAAAGGTGGATACTTTCCACATGAATTCATTGAAATCATAATTAATTTCAGTGTTAAATTCTTCTCTGAATCCATTTGTTACACCACTTCTGAAGTTACCTAGGAGTACATGTTGTTTGTATCCATTACGTGGGAGTCCAAGTTCCATACATGGTATTACTGGTACTCCATTTACTCTTAGTGCATCTCCATCAAAGTATAATTTATCCCCACGTTCTGTTTCTCTGCTACTTGCAAGTTTACCTAGGTTACCATATGCTTCTGGACTTACTAGGAATTGTTGTTGGTCAAGACCTTGCTGTGTGTAATATTGTGTGTTCATGTCAACTAATTGTTCTATAATGTTTCCACTTTGGTTTCTATCTGTTTTTGTGAAGTCGAGTGGTATTTTATCAGTACCTGTTCCATGAATACCACAATAGTATCCTTGTCCGTATAGTACACTATCTGTGTCTTCAAGGTGTTCTTTGTAGAAGGTATATGCATCATCTAATTGTTTGAATAATCCATCATTTACATGAAGTCCACTAGTGTCCCCTGCTGTTGTATCTTTTTTAGAATATAATTCAAGTAATCCTAAATTCCATTCTCTTTTTTGACTGATTGTGTTGATGTATGTTTGTAGGAATCGTTGACCCTCAAGATTGTTTTTAAGGTCTTCTCTTGTGAAGTCTGCTGTTTCTACGTATGTTTCACTTCTTAGTACTTTATCTCTAGTTTTGTGTGTATCTCTTTTGATGTCGTTTCTTACTCTTTGTTTTCCATCTTGTATATTTGCAAGACCTTCTATGTTTTCATCAACACCATAGTATACACGTTTGGTTTCCTTTGCAATTAATGGTTCATAATTACATAGTTTGTGGAATGTGCTTCTGTATGTTCTTTCAGCTAGAAATGCTGTTGCTTCTGCTGCTGGAAGCATACCGGGTTTTACTATTGATCCATTATCTGTGTGATAGAATGGTTCACCTACATTTGATTCAAAGCTCATACGATTAGCACTTTTTGCTGTGTATGCAGCTGTTTCAGATAATAATTTGTTTTGTGGTAACCATCTGATTACTCCATGTTTGTTTTTGTTTAATTCATCGTAGGATGGTATTACACCTGGTGCAAATGCACTATCTGGTAATATGAAATTATTCATGTTTCTTTTTCCTCCAAGGTTGTTTTTAGTTTTTCATAAAGTTTTCATAACTTCTGTTTGCTATGAATTTTAGGATTTCTTCTTGTTCTTGATTAGTTTGTACTAACCTTCTTACTGGTTTTCTTGATTTTGCTGTGTGTTTTTCTTCCGGTTTTTCTTTTTCTTTGTTTTCATCTTGTTCTTTGTCTGTGTTTTGTTTTTCTTTAGCATCCTGGGGTTTTGTTTCTATTTCTTCTGTGTTTTCTTCTTGATTTTCTGTGTCTTGTTCTTTGGGTTCTGTAGTTTCTTCTGTGTTTGTTGTTGCTAGTTTCATGTCTGAAAGATTTAGTTTGAATTGTTCTAGTTCTATTTTTAGATTATTTATTGCATCAGCACTTTTTGTCTGACTTTCTACTAATTTTTGTATTAGTTCGGTTTGTTTTGATATTGCTTTTTGAGATTCTATCATAGAATTCATAAATTCTTCTGCATCAACACTTCCAAGTAATTCACTTGTTGGTTGAGGTGTTGGGTTTGCAGTATTTTTTGCTGTGAAATTTTCTTTGAAGAGTCTTCTCCAAAAACTGTTTTCACTATCTTCATTTATCATTTTGTCACCTGTTCTTCTATTCTTATTTTTTGCCGTGTATGCCTCGTATGTCATTACTTCTATTGGTATTTCATTTGCTGGGTCACTTGTGAAGCTTATGCTTTCTGGTTGCATTTCTTCCTTGTTTAGTATGTCTTTGTATTCTATTCTTCCGGTTAGTGTATTGTCTGTTAGGTTTACTGCTTCTCCTAGTGCTGTTCTTAGGCTTACTCCTCTTATCTTGTTCTCTTGTATACTGTTTTGTAGTTGGTTGTTGTAGATTGCTAAGACCATTATCCATGAACCAGGAGGTATCATTGTACCTTTGATGTGTTCTTCTGTTTGATTTATATAATTCTCAACAATCTCTATCCCACTTAGGTATTTTCGTTGGTGTTCTATGTCGAAATTGATGTTTTTAGTGTTTGCGAATATTTTTTTGATGTCGCTTCTTTGTAGTACATCATTGGTTATGTCTGGTATTTGGCTTGCGAGTACACAGCATTTTATGTAGATTACATCAGTTGGCATGTGTTTTATTCCTCCTCCATTATGCTCTTGGATTATAATTAATGAGGATTACCTGGTTTAGCAATTATTTATATTATATTAATAAAACCATTAAATTATACCCTTAAGTATTATGGGATTAATTATTGTATTTTTTACCTCCGAATTAATAGTATTATAAAAAAAAATTAGTAAAATTCATCATCGGCAAAAATGGAGTGTGGAGGTGAAAAGTTTTTATTTTCGTATAATTTAAGGCAGGTTATTGTACATTTCTTCACTACTATTAATACATGTGGAGGGAATTCTATTAATGCTGAAAAACAAAAAAAATAATAAAGTTAAAAAAAGAGAGTGAAAGAGAGTTAGTAGTAATAGATATCTTTCCACTGCGGAAACTTCTTAACAAAATAATCATGAAACTCCTTTTGATCCATCATATCTCCATTTCTAGCCTTAGTATGCAGGTTACTATATATTGTACACCATGGATTTTCATCAAATAAATCTTGAACTCTTGCATACAATGGATCCTCAGTTCCAAGAGTATATTGGAACTCACTGGCAAATAAGTATAATCCTTCTTCTTCAGGATGTTTTTTGAGATATTTTATTATTTCCTTTAAGTATTCTCTATGTTCTACTAAACTTTCCCCACTATATTTTACATGATATTTTTTCAACATTCTTCACCAAAATTTTGTTGTTATATATTACTGTGTTTTTCTTAATTAATTAATCTTACATCTCTAGTAGCACAGCCTTCATCATAGTAATAATGATCTACTTTATACTCATGTCCTCTATCAAGTAATAATTCTGATTCAACAGTATTACCAAGTTTACTACTTAATTGTAATATAGGTGTTACTCTTGTACCTTTTGGAATATATACCTTGAATAATATCATTTTTTCACCATTATTAGTTGCATATTTTAACCCACTTTGCTTAAAAGCACCTAAACTTAAAGTATTGTTCCACACTCCCTTCTCTTTTAATTCCTTCCCATCGCTAGGATATAAATTTCCTTGTCCATGATATAATATAATATCCTGGTTTAATGGAATACTCATATCTTTTAAAATATTGTAATTTTTTTTAAAGATCTTTTCTAAAGAATCGGCATCATACTTTCTTAAAAGACTGTGTTCCCTTTTAGTTTCATCTTCTAATACTTTTTTTGAAAAATTTTGACGTTGCCATGCGTTAAATGTTGAATAAAAAATAGGTTTTGAATAAAAATCCAAAGCTTTAAGTTCTTCAGGGGAATATAGCGCCTTATCCCTTTCTATTCTTCTACGGTTATAATGTTTAGATAAAATATTATAACTATGTGAATTACTTTTTTTTGAAACACTATCAACTAATAAATTATTTATATTAGCTGTCACATGTTCCATATATATTTTACCATATGCTTTTTCTAAATTAAAATCAGATTCATAATATCCCTCTTGAATATACTTATCACGTACATCTAACGCTTTATTAATATCAGATATATGTAGTCTATTCCTTTCTTTGTAACCTATCCCCAAATGTTTTAATACCCATTTTATATCATTATCATTTCCTAGAAAAGTCGCATCATTAATCAATTTTATTGCTCGTTCACCAAATCCTTCTTCTAGTCTATCTACTTTTTTCTGTAATTCTAGATATTCCTCTCGTACTGATTTCTTCTTAGGATCATACACATTACTGTCATCATCAGTAAAACTTAATTCACATAAACAATTAGCAGTATTTGCAGGACTACCCTTCCAATCTCCAGGGTAATCCATCATATCTATTTGTCCTGTTTTATCATTAATTACCTCAAATTTTTCTTCTAGTGGTACTTTTTGTCCATCTGTTATAGTATGTCTTGTCTTTGGATTTGGTGTTTGATTCCATACTTTGTAGATGTGGGGCTTATCTTTCAAGCGTTCTGTCATCCATTTGACTCTGTTGTCCTTGTTTTTTGCTAATCTCTTGTTTTGTCTCGCTATTTGTTTGTTGTGTTCTTTTCTTAGTTTTTTTATTTCCTTGTTTTCTTTTATGTTTGGTCCCTTGATTATTGGTTCATCTTGTTCTACTAGTTCTCTGAATTCTTTTTCTAGTTTGTCTATTTGGGCGTTTATTAGTTTTTCATGTTGTTCTGTGAGGTCTCTTGTTGTCTTGTTTTGTATGTCATGTATTCGTACATTGTTTGTTGTTGTGTTAGGTACTTGTTTGTTTTGTCGTATTCTGTTAGAGTCTCGTAGTAGTTGTTCATAGTTAATTTTATATATTCTTTGTCTTCGTTGTTCCTGTGTTGTCATGTTTTGTTTTATTGTTTGTTCAATTATTGTTCTATGAAGGGGTGTTCCAGCTCTTTGAATATCACTGGATGTGTTTATTTGTGGAAAATATTTACGTGTAAACTGATTATAAAGGGCAATATTCATAAAAAGAGAGGGGTTACGAAGAAGTTCAAAAAGAGTAGCATCATCAATGGCATCCATCATGTAATGAGTCATTGCATCATCATATGCCTTGGCAGTGTAAAGGTAATCAATTACCTTTAATAATTTCTTTTTATGTAGCATAGGGTAATCACATCCCATCCCACATTATATTGAGTCCATATTGTTAAGGTAGGATTCCATACCTTTAATCATGTCAGTGTATTGTTCCTCTTTATCACTAACATTATTATTGGTACCTAGTGCATTACCATTATAGAATCTCATGTTCAGTAATTCTGGATCATCCACATTCCTTTGAAGGTCAAGTTGAGGATAAATATCAACTAATCCTTCAAGAGCTTGTCCAAGAGTTAATAATCCAGCATTAAAACCTTTAAGAATATTATCAATACGAATACCTGTCTTATCAACAAACTCGGGAGTATCAATAACAATACTTGAAGTAATCTTTAAATATTTCCTATTCCACTGATTAATCGGTGACTTAAAAAGCATCTGTGTTGGACGTATTTCATTATCACAATAAATACTGAAAACCTTATCACTTTTATCACTATTCATAGATTCTTTTTGATCCATGAGCATTAAACGAATAGGAGGAACACCAATACATTTATAAATACTTTTACGATTAGCTTCTTCTAACCCATTAAAATATTCATAATTATTATCAACAAGAGATTGATACTGCATAGTAACGCCACGCTCCTCACTATCACTAGTAATATAAGTAAACATGGTACCTCCCTCTGTAGCATCAATATTCTCTTCAAGAATATGATCAATACGTTTTTCATCAGGATTATCAGGGTCAGGTAATGCTGGAGGTCCTTCAAACATTAATACGCCCGCAGGAACATTTCCCTTATTAATTTTCTTAAGATTCATCTTCTTGATTGCAATGTTGGTATATATCTTCTCACTACAACTTTCCCATGCAGGAATATCAAAGAATTGGTCTTCATTACATCCTCCAAACCAGAGACATTCATTAAGATTATCATAATCTAGTTGCTCAAGAATACCCTTATCACCATATTTTTCAAGAAGAGTATAATCAAGATGACTGAATTTTAGTAGTGTTTTGATTCCGTTAATTTCTTGTTCAAGAAAATAAAATTGATATGTATTACCTGTAACAGTACTTGTTAATGGTTCTACTCTTATTTTAATTGTATGAGCAGGTATTTGTTGGAATGAATATCCTTTTCTTTGCTGAATAATTTCTAATGCTCCATATCCATATATGAAGTATTCAAGTACTGCATAGTATAATTGTATTTTGTTTTCATTATTATTCCATACTGTATTGATTAATTCAATGTTTTCATCGTTTTCATCAACATCTTCTAATGAAAAATCATTAAGAATAACATCTTTTGCATATACTGTTAAAACTTTTTGAAGGTCATCACAACGATGATACACATACCTTGATAATCTTGGATCAACAATAGGTTTAAGATATTCATGTTGGATTGTGTCTCTTTTTTGTGTTGTACTACTTTCATCAAGTGTAAGATATTCCTCTAATTCTTGTTGAAAATTTTCTAATTCTGGAAATAATTCATTTAATGTAGTCATTTATTATTTCTCCTAATTTTTCTATTGTATTCTTCAAGATTATACATACTGTTAAGACTATTATATCCGATAGTGGCACTATCAAGGAAATCCGGACTTTTATGTTTTTTCATTATCTGCTTATCTGGATTTACATACATGAATTGATTTTGTAGTAACTGCTTGTTTGGGATAAACTTGTTGATACGTACAAATCCATTTCGTATACCATATGCTAGTGGTCTTGCTCTTTCAAATTTATTTTTTCGTACTGGTTTCATTTTCACACTGAAATAATTCTTTTTCTGAATATCACTTAGTACATGCTTGAAATGTTTAAGTGCATAGGTTGCACTTCCTCCTCCTTCTTCTTCAAAGATGATACGATTGAGTTTTGTTTTCTCAGTCTGTTCTTCTACGAAATGTTTTACTTGTTCCTCAAGGGTACTATCATTAAGAAGAATATTATCATCAAGAATAACATTACCATTCTTAAGGTAAAGTATACTTGTAAGACTAGTGTAATCATCACCTTCACCAGCAATATCAACACCAATCAAACTAAAAATAGTATCATTATAATCAAATTCAAGGGGGTCAATTTCAGCTTCTTCTAATTGTTCACGTGTAAGAAGAAGTCCACCATCAGGAACATAATTCCAGTCACCAAAACGCATGAATGCTTGTTGTACTGGACTCATTTCTGCAAGTCTTTTATCATATGCAATTCTATCCACGAAGGGATTCATCATAAGGTCTAATGTGTAATGTTTATGAGGACTATCTTCATCAAGAAACATTTTATGAAGCCAGTCAACACCAGGCCCAAATGATGGGTTACTGTTAAGTACATATCCCTCAGGAATATAATCTTTTCCTCTGTGTGGTCGTATGGAGCGGGGTAGAAATTCTAGTATGTCTCCAGGTATTTCACTTGCTTCTTCTATGAATATGTCATGGTAACTTGTTCCTCTTATTTTATCCATTTGTTCTGGTGTGTCACAGTAACTGTAGTATATTCTTGCCCCGTTGGGTGCTTCAAAGAACATTTCTGTTTTGTTTTCTTTACATGTGTATTTTCCAAGTCTTTTTTTATCACCTAACCATCCACGGAGTTTGTCAACTGCTCCGCCACTACTTACTACTTGTTTATATGTGTTTCGTAGTATTAGTCCACGATAGTTAGGATATATGAGGTATCTTGCTGCCATGATTGCTGTCATTTGACTTTTTCCACTAAATGCTCCTCCACTGATTAATTTATAATCAGGGTATTTTTTGTCACATTCATCCATGAGTATTAACATTTGTTCATAGAATGGGTCTACTTTTTTCCATGGTTCCTTTTTATTACCATGAGGAATGTATGGATTGCGTAGAACTTCATCTATATATGTTTGTTGTTCACTTTCGGTGATGGTTTGGTTTAATTTATCGTAGTTGACTAACATGGTAATAATCACTCAGTTATAAAATATGTATAAAATAAGATAATATTGTAAACAATGTATATTACTAAAAAATAAATAGGGGGATTTAAATCAGAGGTGTTCAATAAAAAAATAGAAATGCTGAACAAACACATAAAACTTAATCTGAAATATTAGATCCAGGTCTCATAATCTTAGCACTCCCCTCTTTACGTAACTGTACAACATGATTATGAGCCTCATTTTCAGATAAGATATTATCAATTTTATCATCAGCACCCTTATCTTCTTCAACAATATCTGGAGGGAATAAAGGTTTACGACAATTAATATAATAAATTTCAGTAGCCTCACGATAACAGGTAATATAATTCTTCATAATATTAAGACAAGTAGTACTGTTAATTGCTTCTTTTCTGAATCGTTTCATTGCATCTTTTCTTAGTTCATTAAGTTCATCAATGAAGTTATCCATGTCATGTAATCCTTTCTTGTTGAGTTTTTCGAAGTCATCTTGAACTTTCTTGTATAATTTTTGTGCTTCATATGCATCCCATGCATCTGCTCGTGCATCCCAATTCCATTTTGCACTGTTTTGTGCTATTGTTGATTTTGTTACTCCTTCTTCTTCTGCAAATTTTTCAAGAGTGATGGATTTGTGTTTTGCTCTGTATCTTTTGAATCTATTGTATAATTTTTCTGATTCGTGGGGTTGTTGGTCAAATTTGTGTTTTGTCATCTTGAATTTCCTTCTTTTGCAGTTTTTTTTTGAAAGTTACATTTTTATTCAATTCGTGGTTTAAAAAAAAATTTTTTAATTATGGTACTTGTTATTTTTTTGGGTTGTTTTTTTGGTTTATGAGTATATGTCTTGTTATTTTTTATTCTTCTTTGTGGGGTTTCATGTATTTTATCATGTTTGTGAGTATGTATATGCATATTAAGCATATTATTATGTTTAATATTGTGAGGGTTATGTTGAATATGTGTATGGATTCCATTTAGTTTTCACCTTCTTCCCCTTTTTTTTAGTGGAATATGTGTGGTATTAATTGTGTTATTAATACAAATATTTGTGCGATGACTGTGCTTATGATCATGAAGAGGTATTTATCGTATTTTTCTAGTTTTGTGTCTAATTGTTGTAGGTGTGCTTCGTGTTGTATTATTCTTTCATGGTCTTTTTGGAATTGTGTTTCTATTCTTTCTAGTTTTGTTATGAGTTGTTTTTGGTTTTCGTTTATTATTTTCTGGTTTTCTGCTATTTGTTTTTCTAGGAGGGTTAATCGATAGTCTTGTATTGTTTCATTTCCTTCTATTTTCTTGTTTTGCATTTTTCCCTCCATTATGTTTTTTGTTTTGGTTTTAGGAGTATTCTTGTTTATCATTGTTCATCTCTTCTGTTTGTACTTGTATTGTGGGGTCTTGTTCTAGTTGTTTTATTGCTTCTTGTGTTGTTATAGTATTTGTGTTTTTGACTGGTACAAGTACTCCTACTAGTCCTGTTATTAGGGCTAGGATTAGTTCTGTGTCGTAGTGTAGGTATATCATACTTATTAGTGATATTCCTAGTATTCCTACTATTAGTGATTGTAGATTGATATTTGTGGTCATGTGTCTTTTTCCTCTTCTTCTTTATTGTTGTAATTTATTATGAGTGTGTTTCTACTTGGGGTGTAGATGCGGATGTCTTCTACTCCGAGGTATTCTGTTAGTTCTGTTAGTTTTTGTAGTGTTAGGAGTATGAGTCTGTCTTGTTCTATGTTTATTGTGATTATTTTGTCGGGTATGTTTATTATTATGTTTTGGTGGGGGGTTTGTAGGTATTGTGCTATTTTTTTTGTGAGTTGATGGTATTGTTGTGTGTATAATTCATTGTTTTCATGTTTACGTTTGTATGTGTCTGTGAATGTTTGGAATGTTATTTCATTTAAGTATGGATTATTTTTTATTTTTTTCTTCATTTGTGGGGTTCTCCCTCTAGATTAATTAGATATTCTTAATAATTAATGGTGAATAGTTTATTTAAGTGGATTTGGTGGATATTCCTTGTATTTTTTTTACCTCTTAATATTATAATACATGGGGGGAAGTGTATTTGTATGATCTTGTTGAAAAAATTATAATTTATTATATCCCCACATAATCATAAAATCCAATAAAATAAGGGTTAAAATCTAGTATAAGTCGAGTAAGTCTAAATCCCAGTTGATACTCTCATAGAACTCTTTTTCTTTAATGGCTTCTTGTAATGTTTTATAATAACCAAGATGTACTTGCTGATAATCCACTGTTTTCCTGATAATAAACATGTCTTCCCCAGGTTTCTTATAGATATATTTTGGGAGATTATATTTTCGTGGACTTCTTTTCCTATACTTTAAATCCCAATCATGATTTATTAGGAAATCCCTATATTTCTGGGCTTCTTTTAGTGTGTTAAATGTTCCAAAATACACATTTTTCCCATTACACCATTTGTAAATACAATACTTCTTATTTAGCTTTGAAATATATTTCATTTTTAGTCTAGCCTACTTTTTATATAGGTCCACGTTTCATGTTCTATTGTGATTTCATTTGAGTATGGGTGTGTGTAGTGGGGATTATTTTTTAGTTTCTTATTCATTTCGTGGTCTGTGATTCTTTGACCTGTTCTTCGGTTCACGTACATATGGATTCAGCCTGTTATACTCTTCCTTGGGGGGGGGTGATTAGGGTATTTTGATTTTCGGAGTAACTTTTAAACTCCCAAGTAGAAAATCATTTAATAAAATTAAGGAGGGTGAAAAATAAATGGTTATTTCCTAATATATTTGAATAGTGAGTATGTCCTGGTGGAATGAACATACAAATGGGAGATTATAGGAACAAATGATAAGGAAATTATGGGGGGATTTCCCTTTTTCTTTTTTTTCAAGGATACATAATATACTGTTAAATATTTATTACTGACGTAGCATAATTGCAGCAAAGACTACTTTTACTTTTTTTCACAGGGTGATGAAAAAACATATAACGATAATTTTCTCTGATAAAAATTTACAACTTTAAAAAAAACATTTATTATAAAAAAAACCATTTTGATTCATTCATTAATTCCACGTATAGATCTCTTCCATGCTAGGATATGGATACTTTTTCCTTGAAACATGATGATTTCCCCTAAATTTTTTTTTATGAAATATTCTTCTTTTTCTCCCAATACTATTCAAAAAAAATATATCCAACGTATTTTAACCATTTTACTTTCTCCACAGACTCCCTTTGGAGACTCTTAATAATAAGAGAGAATTAAAAAATATGGTAATCTGCTTGTGTTACAGAAAATAAGCTCCCCCTAGTTTTTCACAACTAAATGGGAGCATCTAATAAATTTTATTTTAATATAGGTATTTTTATTGTAATTATCTTGAATCCTGGTGTTATAATTCCTGATACGGGAGGAGCTATTAATACCAGTCCACAAGCACTACAGTATACTTCATTTCTGGAGTAATCCTTTTTGAAGATCGTGTTTCTACATTCTGGACATACTTTTATGTATATTTTCTTGTATTTCACTTCTTTTTCTGTCATTTTTGAATCTTCATTGAAATTATCTCGTAAAGGGTTTATTTGGTAACGGGGGGACTCGAACCCCCAACTTTTTTTTTACATTATTTTTTTTTTAATATACTAATTTAATATACTAAACTATGAGTATAATTTATTCAATATTAAATAAATTCACTAGTATACAATAGAAAATACCTCCATTAAGGGGGTTATGCGTCTGCAGTAATTAAGTAGACTCATATGAAATATGATATAATATAAGTAATGTAAGTATAATCTGTTTTTAATCAAAATATTTATTATTCGTCATTTAGATTTTTCCAAAGAAAATAGGACTTTTTTATTTTTCAATTTTCTTATTAGTATACAGATTATTCTATTTCCCTGTAATATATCACTTTTTTTTTGATTAGATTATAATTTTACTATTGTATAGTTTGTTTCCTTTTTACAAAGAAATTTAATGAAATAATCATTATTATTTTTATATTATCCTGTCGTTACCATCATTATTCATCTAAAGATTTTTGTTATCTTCTTGTATTCTTTTTTTTTTGTTTTGATGTGTCCTGTTACTCCAACGTTCATGATATCATTTACTAATCTTCATATGTATCATGTAACGAAAAGTAACTTTTTTGTGAGGGGGTGAATTTAGGAGTTGAGGTTTTAGAAGTGTTTGAGTGATAGTTCTACATCTTCTACTTGTATTGTTTTTCTGTCTGCGTGTTTTGCTAGGTCTATTACTACTAATGCTAGTTTATTGGTGTATTGTTCTACTGCTTCTACTATTTTTTGTTCTGCTTCTTTGCTTATTCTTTCTGCTCCTGCATTTTTTACTATTCTTGTTATTGGTGCTTTAGGTATTTCTGTCATGTTTTATTTCCTCCAATTCTACTTTTTTTTTATAAGATCATGTTTTATTCTTAAGGGGATACGCTGTGCCTTTTACAACACATTTTTAACCAATTAGTACTGGTACGTATCATTCATATAAAATGGTTGTGTAGGGGGTGGATTCAAACCACCAAACCATTACTTGGTTAGTCATTATAGGCATATACTTCCATACACATGTATAAAGTGTAGTAATTTTATTTGATATGAATTCTTCTTTTCTCTTTTTCTATGATGTTTTGTTCTTTGTTATTATCATTTTCCTTGTTTCTGTGTTGGCTTATGTTGCTTGTTCCTACTTGTTGTTGTGGATATTTTTTTCTGTATTTTTCTACACGTTTTCGGTTTTTTTCTAATGTTCCTTGTTTTCTGCATTCTTCACTGCAGTATTGTGTGTTTTTTTGTCTGCGGTAGTATGTTTTTCCGCACCATTTACATTTGTGTTTTCTTTTTTTCCACATAATTCTCTTATTATTTTTTGTTTGTATTTTTTTCCGTGTAATTTTTTGTGTTGTGTGCTGTATATTTTTATGTCTTTTACTGTTGTGAGTAGTTTATGATTTATCTTTGTTGCTTCTTCTAGTGTTTTGTAGCATCCATAGTAGTATGTCTTTCCGTTGATTGTGTGTCGTATTGTGTATCCATTGTCTACTTTTGTTATTCCTTTTCTCATGGGTTCTTCATTGTTTGTGTTGTGTTCTCTTCCAGGTTTGTTGTATATTTTCATTTTTGATTCCAAGTTTTCATTTCTATTTCTATACTATTACTGCTTTTTAAGATAATCATACATTATGATTAACTATCTCCCCTCACTCTACATGTAACGATTTTAAAAAAAAAGAATTGTTGAAGGAGGGGAGAAAAATATATTTTTCATTCATAATTGAGATAATTCATAGATTGTGTCAAGATTATTCATTAAATAATCCCAAAATTTATCATTAATCCTTGCATTAGTCTTGTCAAGCCTGTTAAATAAACTACAAATAGTATATGGTAACCAGTAATCGTTAGGACACCATCCTTTTTCTCCTTCTTCAATGGTTTTAAAGAAGAATATTTTCAAACCTTTTTCTAAGTTTGAAAGAGGAATTTGTTTATTCATTTTTTCTTGTACTTTTTTAAGCATGATTATGTCTAATTTTTCTTTTTCAAAATCATTTATTGTTATATTTACATCTGCAAAATATATTACCCCGTATTGATCATCTTCTTCATCTCCATTCTCAGGTATTACTCCTTTAAATGGATACTCATCTATTTGTATTTTTCTTATGAATTTATTGTTTTTATTATAGTAATTCCATGCTCCACTAGGATTTGTAGAGTCTATTTGTCGTGTAATATATGAGTCATCTTCTAGAATCATTTTTTCTTTTGAAGTATACTGATGTTTAAATAACTCCTCACTATACCCTCTTATATGTAACACATTTCTTGTTTTTATATGTATCATGTTGTTCCCCTTCTTACTTTTTTTTCATGTAATAAATTATTATTTTAATATGTATTTTTAGGTTATGATGTTTTTACGTGAATATTTCCCTAAAAAAAAGTTTAATAAGATACAACAGAAGTGAGACCAAGTGCTCTTATCTCTTGTCGTATCTTACGTTCCTCCTCTTCCATGCTATCACACCTATGTTCTCCAAGTTTTCCTGTACCAAGAGACATACCTACATATCCTGTTAATTCTCGGAGAACATTTCCATATTTCTTCCTGAATTTACGTACTCTTTCGAGTGTATGATCCATATCACTATAGTACCTACACTCATCTGAGCAGTAAATTTGGTGGGGTGCCCTTGGTGTAAACAGGTTATTACATCCAGGGTACTGACACTTTTTTTGTTTATAAATTATTTTAACTTTTTTCTTTGGTTCTTTTATCTTTTGTACTCCTTTTATTTTATTCTGTTGTATTATGAATACTGTTTGTACCATGATTATCCCCCCATGGTTACTCTTTTGTTTTTTTTATTCAATAATACATGTAACGCTTTTAGAATACCTTTTCCTAGTATGTCACGTATTTTTTATCATAAGTATTTTCTACTTTTTTGTAGAGTTTTCTTATCCCCCTGGTCATGTCACTATCTTTACCATACTTTTGCACAGCTCGATTTATGACAAACTCTGGTGCACGTGTCAACCCCTCTTTTTTGAGTTCTTGTTGGATGTCTTTGATAGCATATTCTAATTCTGTTCTGCTTATTTCCGTGTCTTCTTTTACTTTCTGAGTATTGTTCCTTGTGTTTGCGTTTCTTGTTATATTATTATTATGTTGTTTTGGAATACTACTTTTTAATGAAGTAGTATTTCTTGTTTTATTGGTGGTATTCTTTTCAGGATGTTTATGGGTATTATCTTGTACATCAATTGAATCATTTATTACTATTTCAAATGCTTGGAGGTACAAGTACCTCATCGCATATGTCTGTAAAGACCCAATTTCTTGCATTGCTTTTCTGGGATCTTTTGTTTCAACTACGGGTAATGGTATACTATAGTATACTTCTTCCCCTGTTTCCTCATCTCGTATGATAAGGAGTGCTTCACTACTCGTAAAATTAAAACGAGTAGTGATGTTTTCTTCTTCACAGAAGTCTAGGAGTATTGGTTCTATATCTCCTAGTTCAAAGTATCGGTATTTCTGGAAGTTGTTTCTTCCAGATTGTTTTAATTCCGATTTGAGGAAATATCGTTTTCCTCTTTGAATTTTCTTATATATATTTGATTTATTATGGATGTTATCTGCAGTAGTGTAAGTTGTATTCATCATTTTTATCCTCTCCTCTTGTTATTTTCCTTATAATTTTTACATGTTTTTCTCAAGTCTGCATATAAGTTTTTTTCACTACCCACCATATTAGGTGAGGGATTACCTATTGCAGCCATATGTACTATTTTCTCATAGCGTAATTCCCTTATTTCTGATATTATCTCGATGGAATTCCCTACGAGTAATCTTTTCTCTGGGTTTAACGTCTTAGTGTACTCCTTTGTTTTTTCTTCTATGAATTTTCTGCATTCTTCATAGAAATTGGAGGGTATTTTTGATAATTCTTGTTTTCGTTCCTTTTTTTGTATGTCTCGTAACATTCTATAATCTATCATAACTTCCTCCAATCGGATAATATCTTTGTAGTATGCTTTTTCTTGCTCCTTTTACTATCTCGTTTTGTAGGCTTCTTTTCCTCTACGGGTTTGCTCTTGAGTTCACCAATTTTTGGTACAACTATCTCCTCTTTTTCACGTACACTTTTCATTATTGCGTTTCCTCCACGATCATGTGCTCGTATAACACTTTCCTGCTTCCCGTGAAAGTGTTTCATAGTGTATTCTATGAATCTAAGGATATTATTTCTGTATACTATTTTTGATTTTGGACTTAATTTGTCAAGAAACAATTCCTGATATTCATAGAATGTATTTATCCAATCAGATATTGGAACATTTTTTGTTTGCACAAAATTCAGGAATCGGAGCACTCTTTGTCTACCAGGTAACCTTTTGTTTTCTGCCTCATAATCTAATATATATTGACTATAATCCATCACCTCGGATCACCACCAAAACACCAAAGCATGATACTTTGCCACGATGTACAAACAGATGAATAATGCCAATAAACCCACTATGAACACTGCATCATCACCCTTCATTATTCCACCTTGTAGCTTTCTTTGAATTCTTTCAATCTTTTCTGATACTCCCTCTTAAGAGGATTTAACAAGTAATGTTGAGCGTTAAGATGATAAATATCATCATGATATTTATCTGAATCTTTTTTCTCATATTTGTCTATTTCCTTTTCTATAGCATGATATACTTCTAAAAATTCTTTATAGTTTCGTAATAATGCATTGTATATTGTTTTGGTATTCATTATTCCCACTCCCTGTATAATTTTTCTAATTCTTTTAATTCGTTTTTAGTATAATATTTACCATACTTATGTAGCCAGTATGTGTAATATTCATAGTTTACTTCTCCATAGAGTATAGCTGTCCGAATTTTATTTAATTCAACTAATTTACTATACATAATACCTCTCCCTTTAGTTTAGTTGAAGAATGTATTAATATCCCTCTGGTCAAGTAATTTTAGTTTTCTTAATATTTTAAAGATTAATTTTTCTTCTAACTTCATACTAGTACTCCATCTGTCTAGGTTTTTCATTCTTGTGCAACTCCTTGCTGGGTGTATTGTTCATATGCTGTATGGAATTCTAGGTTTTCCAGTAATCCCATAACATACTGAGTACAGTCTCTTTTTTCTATGGTTGTGTATGATCCATATTGACTATTGTTTAGTATGCCTTTTTCCATGATGAATTCTATGTTGTAGCGTTCATCGTGGCAGTATTGTCTTTGATATTCTATTAGTTCTCTGATTTTTTTGTCTGTGATGTCTTCTATTATTTGTGGGTTTATTGATTCGTAGATTATTCCATCTTTGGTTTTACGGTTGACACTGCATATTAGGTGTATTTCGGGTGTAATGTGTTTGTCTATTTGTGTGTATAGTTCTCTTCGTATATTGTTTATTTCACTGTATCCTTCTTGTTTTTGTAGTTTTACGATGAGGTTGTTTATTTCTGTGTTGTTAACGCAGTTGTATCTTTTTTGTAGCCTTCTTGTTTTTATAATAATTTCCTTTTTAAAATCCGTCCAATCACTCATTATAATCCCCTACTTTTTAATTTCCTTCATAGCTTATCATGTAATTTCGACCATAATAATTTTTAGGGAGATTAAACACTGCTATCATCTCCCATTACCAAATACGGCTCGGCTACCATCATAATAACTCGTACCAAGCTTTCCCTCGTGATCTTTTTCCATCTCTGGGGAATTAATTAATTTGTATTTCCGTTTTTTGCAGTACTCGATAACCTCTTCATACTGAACAGGAGTAGTATTTCTAAAAATCATGTCTCGAGGAACTCGTCCAGTATTTTTAAATACTTTATCTACAAGTTCGTAACATTTTCCCCTTCCAGAAATATTATATTCATTTTTTCTAAGGAATTCTTGAATTAATTCCCTTTGTTTTTGATTACATGAAATATTCTCTTGTTTACATTTTGCTTGGAATTGTTCCCACATTTCATCAGTGCATCTGAATATATGTTGTTTAATTTGTGTCATTTTAAAGTACCTCTTTATAATAACACAGTATAAAAAATAGTAAATTATAATAGAAATTATAAACAAAAATAGTAATTACATGGAATTATAGTAAAATACTATTTTTACTATTTTTTTATGTGCTGAGGAGTTAGGATAATTCTTTTTTGGTCGGAAGCTTTATTCTAACTCCGTTTTTATATACTGTTTATTTCTTTTTTTTTTGAACTTTCTAGTTAGTACTATGTTAGATTTAATATATAAATGTTATGGTATTTGTTATAAAAAAAGTTATACAAATATTTATATAGTAGTTAAAACAATAGTATAATATAACTAATAGTGAAGGGATACTATGAAAATTAATGAAACAATAAGAAAAGTAGGTTCAAATGGATCTGCTGGAAGAGGATTACAGTTTACCATACCTATTCATATGGTAGACTCCCTCCACATAAAAAAAGGAGATCAATTAAAAGTTTCATTATACATGGGTGAAACAGAAGGAGATTATATAAAATTAGAAAAAATATGAATTACAGATGAAATCGTACTACTAGTTACAATTCCACTGTAAGTCATTTTTTGAAAAGATATAATACCCTCACAGTGATATCATATATATCACATATTGATTAAACAAGTAATAAATAGCAAATAAATAGAAAAGTAATACATTATATATTTTTTTTATTATTTATGATATACATGATATCATAGACCTCACTCTATATCCGTTGAAAATATAGTTATAGTGGAAATAAAAAGTACAGTACAATTACAACTGTAAATTTTTTTCAGAAATATATAACTCTTATTGTGTACCTCGTGGACCCAATTTAATTATAAGTCTTACACATACTGATTCCAAAAATATGGGAATAGTATTGTAGATACAGTGGTCACAAAATAATACTTTTTTGATTTATTGTATTACATTTTTTATAATATATACTATAAATTATATTTAATTTAATAATTAGTTAATAATAATTATATTAATAATATGATCCTGTGGCCCTGAGGGCCACAGGGTCAGCCCATATATTCGCGGGAAGGTGTTATACTAGAAATAAAACATATAGTATAATTTCAAGTGTAAATTAGATTAGATTATATTATATTATATTATATATAATAATAAAATAATTAAAAAAAAAATAAGTAAATCAATATGCTTCATCATGATGAGCATACTTAACAAAATCAACAGTCTTATCATCAGAATAAACTCTAAAAATCAACACAAATGAATCATTAACATGAACACGAGAATACCCCTGCAAAGGTTTTTTCAGAGGTTTAAAATGATTAGGACTAAACTCCAAAATAGTTGCAATTTCTTCAATTTTCTTTTTAAGATTTTCCTGAGATTTTTTATCTTTAATCTTCTTAGTATCCTCTAAAAAACCTTCTTTAAACGTTGTTCTATACATTATATCATATCATTCAAATAATTGATTTAAATCAGTGATTTCAATAGATTTTTGTTTTTCCCTATCCTTTATGGTTTTTATAAAAGATTCATTAAACTGATATGAATCATCAGAGTCTTCTTGATCTCCCTGTAATATATCATCAATAATATTATTTAATGATTCCATAGACTTCTTTGCTTGAATTTCCCCAAAATTTACGGGAAGATTTCCCACCTTCATAGCTTCATTTTTTTCCATCCATTTAGTCATAGTATCATCTTCAGCATCCTATTAAGAATATATATTTTATTTATTCTATTAATAATTATGCCTACTAAAAAATTGAGGATTTAACTCTGAATCAAAGTAATGTTTACGTTTAGTCCATATAAAACCATCACCTTTAGTAATTAATGCAACATCTACATCGCCTCCAACAGTTTCAAGATTATCTTGAACTTTTAATTTCATAGATGTAATATTAATCAATGATTCTGCTAAATTTGCTAATTCTTCTTTAGGTAATGATGCCATTGATTTAATGATAGGCTTATAATTTTCTTCTTTCAATTTATCTATAAACATGCAAAAATCATTACATATTTTATTTTTTTCATCAGTTATTTCATTTAATTTAAGTGATTTTCCTGAATTAACCTGAGTACTACTATTAATAACTTGTATTAATCTATCAGAATAATCTCCAATAACTTTATTGAAATAATTAATTATTTGAAAAGCAGTAGACTCATCAATACCATTTAAAAAGTTGGTTATTGTATCAATTTGTGCAAATGGTGTTAAAACAACACTTGTTTCTCTATTAACAGAGTTTTCTTCAACATGATCTATAATAAATGAGCTATCTATAGGTATAATCTTAAAACTTATTGAAGAAGGAAATAAATCCTTTTGATTAAATCCAGAAATAACTACACCGGTAAATTGGGTATTTATTTTATTTTCAAAAAATATTTTTTTTAATAATATGATTTCATCTGAGTTATTTACAAAGTCTCTTACTTGTTCGTCAAAGTAACTATTAAAATTAATAGTATTAACGTTTTTTGTGTATTTATTTAAATCAAATGTATTTTTTTCATAATTACAATTATGTAATATATTCTTATTTTTTTGCATTTCTTCTTTAAAATCTCTTATAAAATAATCAATTTCATCTTTTATATCTATAGGAAAAAGATGAATATTAGATTCACATATATTAGTTAAATATTTTTCAAATTTTGCTTTAAATTCATTAACAGTTTTACATGGTTCTCCTTGTTTTTCTCGAAAATCTTTAATTATTGTTTCCATTGGAAAGTTAAAAAAGTTTGCATTATTATAAATCATAATTCCTACAGGAGGATTATTAGAAAGCATGAATAATTTATTTACTCCTTCATATGTTTTTTTATTACTTACTGTAACTACACTATCTGCTGCCATTGCAATCGCGTTAGGTGTCATTATTAATATTTCTGATGTCATTAGGAATACCCCCCTTTTTTATCATCAATTGCTTTTTAAAAAATTGAATAATTTGATTTACTTATATTATTATTTTTTTATTGTGATGGTACATTTTTCATAATCATCTTTTAATGTAAATATCATAATTTATATAATTAAAATATCAATAAAATACGTAAATCACCATATTTCTTTTTATTATCCTCATCTTTTAAATCATGAGTAACTTTTCGACCTTTTTGAGAAACCATCAAATTATCCGGACGTCTATAATATCCAATATACCCTTTACGAATTAAATCCTCAATAGCTTTATTACATTCCTTATGAATTTTATTAGGAACACGTTTCAAAATTGTTTGTCTTTGAACATTACGATTTTTTGAAATATTCAAACCACCCAAAATTATCAGAACTTTCTTTTCATATTCAGAAAATTCTTCTTCATTTGACATTTAATCCTCCTAATTTTTAGATGATTTTTTATATTTTTGAGCTTCAGAAATTAATAATTGACCAATTTGTTCAGCAGTTTCCGGTGTTAAAATAATATCCATTTCTGCTTTTCTTGAGATACTTAATGGTTTTCCAGGAATAATACGATTAGATAATAAAATCAAGTGGATTTCATTTGGAGTAGATAACACTCCTCCACCATTCACGTATTTTTGTTCTAATTCATCGTCCACATCAGGAAATTGATCATAATTTATATCTTTAGTAACATTTTTATTCATTTTTTATCACATCAATAATACTATGTACTCACTAATTCACATGATTTAATAGATGATTCTTCTTCTGAATACGTGAACGTAGCTTTGTCCCCTGAATTTTGTTCAATATATTTTATATCAGAAGAGAATGTTTTTACTTCATTAAAAATTCCCGTTTTATCCATTTCTTTAAGTTTCCTAGAATATTCTTCATTATCAATTAAACTTAAATAAATAACACGCTTATCTTTTAGGTTTAATTCGTATTCTCCATTTCGTTCAGAGAGTATTCCTATTTTTACTAAAATAGTTAAATCAGATGATGGATTTGAAACTTCACTAATATGTCTAACATCCTCAAGAGTTAAACTGTAACCTTCATTATCTAAAAAGGATTCTAAAATATTAATTCTATTAGAATCCCCTAAAAAATCATTTAGTATCATATTTTTCTCCTATCCGTAACATGTAATAATAATTCTAATTTTGTTATTATAACTATTAATATTTTTGAAGTATTATAAATTCTAATTATTATTTATCTTTTTTTGGGTATTTATTCTTTGAGTCATACTTTTTTTTAGTTCATTTCATGTATTTTATAATTCACATTATAGCCCAATTTTAGAAAATAAGAAGGAGGAGATTATCTTTTTTTATTGTGCTAGTATATTTAACCTTATTTTATTCTCTTCATAACATATATTTCCATGATATTCTTTTTTATCATAATTTTCATAAAAACCCCCCCCCCCTTCCTCAATTATT
>AUXO011629301.1_pt1 | contig 54009 bp, 75 predicted proteins | sample 768731 | NCBI WGS metagenome assembly AUXO01 (sample SAMN02715735, study PRJNA202380) | gut metagenome | biome: sheep rumen | host: Ovis aries | place: New Zealand: Palmerston North
CGAGTGTACTCTATATCTTCTTCTTTTTCTCTTCCCTTATACCATTCTTGCAGATATTTCTCATGACAATCATTTGTAGTATTTAATGATGTTGGTGTTGATATATTCCTAATCAAGTATATCTTCTCTGGTGCGTTTGCCTTCATAACTTTATCCTTCTAATTCTTTTACAATCTTCGTTCTATATACGTCACCCCAAGTATGATTTTGGAGCAAAACATCGGCTACCTCTTCAACGGAATAATCGGCATACGCAGCATATTCCTCTTTCGTTACATCCTTATACAGACAAATCTCAAAGGTAGCATCGAAATACTTTCCATCGCAAATGTTAAAAGCGTGCTCAATCGGAACTATCTGGCTAATAAAGTTCAAGCCTTCAACGTACCGAACTCCAGGAACCAATTGCGCTATCTTATAAGCATTCTTGTAGCATTGCTTTTTCTCTACCACTGAACGTATTAGCAAAATCTGGTCTTTGGTCAATACCTCCGACATCGGTGCTAAACGGACTTCACGAATGTCCTGAAGCATCCTGCGGTAAAACTTTGCTTGTCGTTCGCTGCAATTATCTATAACGAATTGCAACTGCTCTTTATAGTTATCTATGCTGCTCATATAGTTTGTTGAATTTCTTTGTTAAATAACCTTGGCGAAAAACGGCTGTAAAAACCTTGACGGGAATCTACAGCCGTTCCATCAAAACGAACAAATCACTCATTCCTTCTTCTTAATTCCCCAAGGCAAACTTTCGTCAGTTCATCCTCTTCAGCGTATTGGCGAATATCATCTTGATAGTAATTAAGCATGCGTTTTGCGTAATTTATTTCAGCGTTGGCTCTCTCCTTTGCTCCTATATTGATTAACTCCTGAGCATCCGACAAGTGGCTAAAAATCGCCATTCTAACTTCAACCTTCATATCCCTACTTAAATTCAGAAATCTTACAAACAACTACATTTCCGCAAACATCCCAATCGTCACCGCAAACTGAGGTGATGTATTCGTTTGCCTTCTCGTTACGGATTGGGTTAGGTTTCAGCCAGCCTTCTTCATCGCAAAGAAAACACTCCTTATCGGAAAATACGACATGCTCAACTAAATCGCATTGAATCACATCATAAAGTTCTTGAAGCGTAAATCCTTCTCGCTTACTCTTTGGCTCAATGTCTCGCACCTCGCCATTAGTTAAATACAGTTTTGCCATACCAGTCTATCTTTTTACAATTCTTAAATGCTTTGACTTCAAACGACAATAGAAACAACGTAAATCGTTACAACGCTCAATCCAAGTCACCCCATCCTCGTTCATCCGCTTAACAAGCCCAATGCCGCTGCGGTGGTCTATACTGAGGAAAGTGTATTGATTGCCTTCGTTATCCTTTAGAATCGTACCGACCTTCAGGATAGGATTTTCAGCAAAGAATCTCTTTAACACATTTCCATCGCAAGGTTTCATTCCCATTTCTATCGCCATCTGACGAATCTCGCCAACGGCTTCAAGAAAACTCCTTTGGTAATAGTAACAATTGCCCGCCATACTCTTTATTCTCCCCTACTCTACATCACCATATCCGAATGCCTTTGCCTCTCTACGTGCTATTGCTTTACGCTTTCTTTCTTCGTATCGCTCATGCTCCGTTCGCTTTCGGTTTGCCCACGTTGGACACAGCTGTTTTTTCATCGCAACTATTTCCGTTGCATAAAAGAAATTCCAAAGCCCATCGGAAATACCACCCTTGATTTGATTACTGATAGACTTCCACTTGCCGTTCAAATCCTTTACGGCTGCATCAAAATGACGCTCCGAATCTACATTACCAAACTTTTCGTAACCACTTTTCAGTTCAGCCAGCATAGTGTCGAAAAACGCTTTCTGGTCTTTTGCCTTGACTCCGTTTTCTATATGGAGTGTAGCAATAATTTCCTTTGTTTTCATATGTTAATGATTTATTTGTTTTGATTATAATAGAAAACCTTGCTACTTAAATTCGCAAGGCTCTCTATTGTTTCAGAATTTTACCCAAACTTTCTTGTCCTTCTTAAAGACTTTTGCTTGGTCTCTTTTGCCGACTGGATACACCTTGTATCCTTGCTCCTTTGCTACGAACTCGCCACGGATATAGGATGGCAATTCGTCATCATTCTTTAACCAAAACTCAACACCTTCGTTGGTTTTTGTTAGTTTGACTTGTTTCATACGCTTTCTTTCTTATAGGTTATTTGTTCGTGTACCATGTTGGTATTTCTTCCTTCTCCTATTGTTAAAAGAGAAACGGCTGAACGATGAACTCCAGCCGTTATCCCTTCTGTGTGGTTAAATTCTTGCTCTATTCAATGTAAAGATTGGTCTTGGAGAAATCTACCTGAAGCCTACGTTCCAAAGCCATCAGCACTCCCTTCTCTACACGCATGTTAGTTTCTCCGTCAGTGAGCCAAAGTGCGTTACCATCCTTCTTTACTTTCATACCTTTGCGGATTGCCTTCCACGCTGCCTCTTGCGGCTTGCTTAAACCCTTCTTTGGTAAGGTCTTTGCTTTGATGAAGGCTACGATGTCCTGCGGCTCAGATGCTTTCTTGTCCGCTGGGGTGGTAGTGGTCTTTCCTGCCTTGCTACGTGGTTTTTGTTCCTGGGCTGGCTTATCGGTAGGATGTGTCGTATCACCATCCTTCTTCCACCACTTTCCGTTCTTACCTCTCCAATCAAACACTCCTTCTCTAATCTCAGTCCAAACCCACTTTCCGTTGGGATGTTCCTCACCGACATAATGCGATACCCTGCGACCTCTCTTGGTGGCTGTAGCGGAATCGGTCTTTGCCTTCTTCTCAGCAGGTTTCTTTGACTCTTGCTTCTTCTCCTGCTGATTTGTAGCCTTCTTTGCCTTCTCCTTCGTTTTCGGCTCCAACTCCTTAATACGACCATCATAAAGCGACATCACCTCATCTGCGCCATCGGGCATATCCTTCGCCATCGTATCACGGCAGAGTTTAAGTTGGGCAAGGTCAGACCAGTTATCCAAAAGGTACGTTGCGACCTCTTTAGAGAATTTTGCCGCCTGACGTTTCGACTTGGTGATGTTAGACATCTTTACGTCTTTCAATTCGTTGAGACGAACTATCACCTGATTCATTGTCTCGTTTACGTTCTTTGTTTCCATTGTGTTCTCTCCTTTAGTTAAATTTGTTTTGGAATCATTTGCTATCTCTCTAAACTCTGAAGGAAATTCGTCCATGTCGATATATTCACTAATCGCCAAACCAAGTTCACGGCAAGCAATTACCACTTCTTTCGGCAATTCGTAACATCCGTCAAATCCTTCCAAAGTATTACCATCCTCGCTAAACTCCAGCATTCCCTCAAAATAGGTTTCGCCATCATTCGGGTCAGATTGGAACTCATAACATTCTTCGCTCTGGTTTACTCTTACCCACGAATCGTTATCAAACCAAAATTCGTGGTCTCCAAGGTTATCTTTTCTCTTAATAATTTCCATATTCTTGCCTCCTATCTTTAGAAATTTTTAACTACATCATAGAAATTAGGCTCATAACAGCCAACCTCCACGTCAATGTTCTCGTAATACTGAACCGCTGCTACTGCATCGTCCATCGTTGCGAACTGGTCTATTACCTTGCCGCTAACTCGCTCAATAAGATTAAAAAATGCCATAATGTTAAACTTTTAATGTGGATAAAAAATAAAATTCTGATACAAAGGTACGAACTTTTTAGCAAACGGCAAAATTTTTTGCTAATTATTTTTGGTAAAATAGCAAAATTTTTTCGTTTCTTTGCTATTTTTAATTTTGCGACAATAAAAATGCCGCTATCCTCACGGACTACGGCATCAAGATTATCCACATATTAAGTTTAACTAAAAGAAAAATTTATCACAATATCTCTCTGAGTAACCAATCACGATACTTATACAGAATATCACACCGACCAGCCTCAGTTTTCATCGCTTCATGTAGGTCATAAATCGTACCCTGACGACTACCGAAAAACATACGCTCATAAATACCTTCTCTGTTCTTATATTCTATTTGGTATTGCGTTTTATTCTCCGCTCCGAATCCTACACGCAAAACGGCTCCCATTTCATCATCGCATATCTCTACATAATCCATTTCCATCGCTCTTTTATTCACCAAAGCGGTATCAGGATAATAGTGCAGCCTTATGCCGTTTCTCTTTTCGTTTACTCTCGCCAACCCATCGCCACTTCTATCTAATAGCAAAAGCATTAGACGCCATTCCAGTTCATCCTTCGTCAACTTATCTACATTTTCAAAAGAATCGGAAATGCGCCAAAGCCTAAAATGTTTGCTGATGTATAATTTGGTAGGCTGGAAACGGATAATCCAAATACCAAAATAGAATAAAGAAATTGCTAACACTAACGAAATAATCAAAAACCATTCCATATCAATTCTCATTTTATATATTCGTTTTGTTATGTTTATATTTGCGGTGCCTCTCTTTTGCTAAAAAAGCAATCCTTATAGCAAATGCGACATCCGTACCTTGGAATATACTCTTGACGTAATTTACAAAATCCGTTTTGCTCGTCAAGATAGTTGAACTTTATCTTTTGCTTTCTTACCCATGTTTCCCTGCCTTCGTAACGAATGCGAAAACTCTTTGCGCTCTCTCCTACTACTACGACACGGCAAGGCATCCTATCAAAATACCTATCACCGCCATATCGGTAAACCATGATGCTGCGGAAATAAATTGCGTTTTGAGGCAAATCGGGAACTGAAGTGAAATTACTCATATTCTTTCTTTATATATATTATGTAGATATTTTGCGGCATGATTATTTTTTCTTTTTAATCGTTTCACTTTTAATTACATTAGCAAACTTATGTTCCCTGCATGCTTTCTTTTTTGACGAAAACCTGGGGCAAGAATCACTTTTATAGCAAGACCAACAATGCTTCATATTTTTTCTTTATATATTATTTATACTTTGCTAATAGTAAATCGTTACTTTTCCATCTTATTATTATACTAATATATACGCAAGGAAAATTCGTTATTTTTTCCTCTTGTTATATATTACCCTGCTCTTTCTCCTTTGCTTCTACTATTTTTGAATAAATACGAAATACCTTTGTAGCCTTATTCCAAAGCATTTGCCGCATATCATCGCAATTGATATTAAAATCGTCAGAATCGTACATACTGGTGTTGCCGAACAAGTAACGTAAATTTTGCTTTGCTTCTTCTCCTACTTTACGAATCGGGTCAAACATTTCAAATCTCGCATTCTTATCCTTCTTTTTCAATTCGCTATCTACGTCCATTGCAAAGAAATCAATAATATCGCAAGCCATATAAATAGCAATCGCCATTACGCTTATCTTATCAAGCGACTCAATAGACAATCCTAAATCCTTCAAAGGAATCTTGCTACTTTTCTCTGCTAATAATTTACGTTGCGCATTTTGTCGGGCAGCGTCAAGAGTTTTATAGCACTGAAGCAAGGCTACATAATTATTAGTTTTCTTTAGCAACTCAATCTTTTTCCGCAACTCTTTTACTTTATAGTTACTTTCAAAGGTTTCATCGAAATCCCTTTTTATATTATCGGGCAAACTCTCCCAACCTTCTACATCCTTCAGTTTATAATCGCAATACATATTTAGATATACGTTATTTGTTTTGTTTATTTCTTTTAGTTACTTTGCTTTGTTATATTAACTATGTTGCTACTTTCTATTCCTTCCCGTAATATTATTAAACAACATCAATACGCTCGTCAATACACTAACAATACAAAGCATCTTATCAAGCAATCCTATACTCTCCATATATTTTTATACTCTATCAATCAACAAAATTTTTACCTTATTTTCTTCTCAGCAAACGGCATAATAACAATACTTTGTTATTTCCTTTTGTTATTTCACTATATATTATTTGCTAACTGATATTTCTCTTTCTTTTCTCTCTACTACTACTGAAGAAAAGATTTTATGTTTTTGCGGTTTTGCTACATTCTTTCTCGTTTTTCTTTTTCACAAGATTTTTTATTACGCATAATTAGCAAAGAAATTAAAACAGCATATACTATTCCTACAGCAAAAGGAATAATAGCAAAGCAAAACAATTCTCTCATCGTTCTTTCTTCTTCGGTTTCTTTTCGCATTCTTTCATATCAATAGAAATCCGCAAACCAGTATTGCGAAAATCCAAATCATTATTCGACATATATTTGCGATACAAACGAATAATAGAATTACCAATTATCTGGGCTGCTTGCCGTTCGGTCTGTCCTTTTATTTCCCCTACTTTGGTAATCAAATTGTATCTACCCCAACCACTATGTCCTTTGACTCGTATGTTCTCTTGTTCTATTTTGAAAGACTTTCTCATTTTCCTTTACACCAAATAATTAGCAAAGCATATAATACGGCAAACATTATTCCCATAGCAAATGGAATAACGGCAATACAAACAATCTCCTTTATTTCCATTATGCTTCTTGGGTATCAAATCTTATGAAGAACTTTACACTGAGACGATTATGGTCAATAAATACGCTATATCCATCCGCAAGGAATCTTTCTTTCCAATCCCCTAACAATTTATCACTATAATCATATCGGGCATTTAACCAGAGAACTACGGCAAAACCTACATCTTCCAAGGTCTTGCGATTAACCAAGGGTGGTATCTCATAATCCTTTATTGCATCGCTGGCAAATTCCCTTCTCAATGCTTTGATAGTTTCGATTGCTTTGTTTACGTTCTTCTCCATACTACTATTTACAAAACATTTTTATAATCAAATTGCAGCAATCTCTTTACCGCTTGCCGTCTTTTGTATCTTTCGTTTCCTTCTATCTCTTTCATCCGCTTTCTTATCAAAGAAATAATATCGCAAATGCTCATATTACCATACGCAATATAAAGATTTTTCAATATCACTTCATCTTTCCTCATCACCTCCATCGCTCTTTCCATCTGATACAAATCCTCATTCTGCTTTAAGGTTTCCAATATGATTTGTTTCTCTCTTGGTAATCTTTGGATGCCTTGTACCGACCTTGCTTGGATACTGCCTATGCCCTTGCTCATAACTTTCCTTGTTGTTTTAATATATCCTTGATATCTTCCATTCCTCGCTCTTCTACAATATCCCGCAACCTTCTGCCCTTCTTTAATTCGCTGCGCAAATATCCTATACGCTGTACAAAAGTGTATGCTGCTTTTGATAAACGCTCTGCTACCTTATCTTGGGTGAATTGTTGCCTCGCTTTATTGATTGTTCCTCTTACCTCGTTGCGTTCCTTTTCCTCAGTATGCTTAACGAAATATGCGTTATTGCACGCTTTATCGCAAAAGAACAAACGCTCAGCCTTGATGCTACAATACAATATTGGGACTTTGTAGATATATCCTTTGCGTAATGCTTCTGCTCCTACCGCTCCCCAATTGTCCTTTTCGGATTCAAATAGGAACTTTCCGCACTCAGAACAAATTACTTTCTTCTTCTCCATAATAAAACCCTTGCTACACGTTCTAATTCTTTGCTCCTGCGCTCCTTTTACTCTTCACCCATTCCCGTACCTCTGACCAAGTGAACACGCTTTTCTCATCATTTCTCAATCGGTTCAGAATCTCATCAACCTCATCCAATAGTTTCTCATTCTCCCTTTCTATACAATCAGCAACTATTTGGTTGTATTGCGGATAGGTCTCTATATCGGCTGGAACTGCTATGCCTTGATTTATTATGTTATCAAAATCAAGTTTCCTTTCCAAACAAAACCTTCTTTTCTTCATTCTATCACTCACACAATCAACGAACACCGCCTCATCTTCGTTCATAGCGGTCATTGGTCTGAGGATGAGTTTGATTTGGTGCGGGTGGAATCCTCTTGCGCTGCAATTTACTCCTAACCGCTTCAATTTCTTTCCATCCTCAGTCCAATACCTATAAGCATCCTTCATATCTATCCTATCAAGAGACAATGCAACCCTTTCTTTATTTATCATCGTCTCAATAGATACGCCATAGGGCAGATATTCGCAAGCATATCTTAATAGCAAATCATCCATCACTTCGTAAAAACTTAATACTCACTTCGTAAAACTTAATTAGCAAGCAAATCGTCAACGTCAATATAATCTATCCCAAAATTTTCCGCTGTTCTTTTATCGGAATCTGAAAATTGATTAGGTTTTCCGCTTGCGTCACCAATCATCGCTACTTGACTCTTATCAAATTCCTTACCAAACAACTTATTCACGGAAATCATACCAAGACTTAACATTCCAACATTAGGTTTTCTTTTCCAGCAGGTATCATCGCAACTCTCGCACCAGTTACCGCCTACCTGAACGCCAAGAAATTCCTTCACTGCGGCACGTACATAGGAAAATTTAGCAGCGAAATTATCCCTATCAATAAATCCCTTTTCTATGCCGCCCTGATTAGTTACGATGAAGAGACAACGCAGGTTTGGAAATACCCTACGAATCTTGTAAAGTACGTCCAACCTGAGTTTCATATCCCATATTCCTCTGGGGAATCGGTCACCTGTAACGCTCTCTATCAAAGTGCCGTCCAGGTCTGCAAATAAAATCTCTTTGTTGTTATAATCCATAATGCTACTTAACTTGTATAAATTTAACACTAATGCCGTCAAGTTTCTCTCTTTGCTTTGCCGTACAAGCGACTACTCCCCTTGCCTTACAACGTTGCTTTGCGCTGAAATAGCACTTGCCGCACTCGTTATTCTTTCCGCAATCAACGACTTTTAGTTTCACTGATTCATAAGTAAATACTGTGCCGACATTTAGATTGGGAAACAAATACTTTGTCTTAATTCTCTGACTTTGCATCATCGCCCCTACCTGCTGCCGCTCTCTGCGTGCTATTATCGGATGAAAATACTACAAAGTAAGCCCATACTGGCGAACCAATAATCATTACGACTATCGTGATAAGGTATGCGATAATCGCCATAATAAATGTTACAATTTTAACCATTTTCTTCGTTATTTAATTCAGTCAAATCTTCTTTCAGTTTCTTAACGTAATTTTCAATACCAATCAAGTAATCGAATAACACTCCAAACTCTTCATCGTAATCAGCCGTAACAATAGCGGCAAGGGCACTCTTGTTATTAGTGTAAACCATTGACGTAAATTCTACTACCTTATTCACTATTTCATCAAGCAGTTCCCTGCGATGGAGGGCATTGTTTAGTTTCTCCAGGTCTATACCTAATTGTTCAGCCATATCTTCACGACCATCGTGGAATATTGTTTCCATTTCCTTTAGCAAAGCAGCCTGCCTGCGGGTCAATCGCTTACCTTCGTTGGCTATCCCTGCGGCAGTTGTAAACTCGCTTAACAAACGCTTATATTCCAGCGTTCTTGGTCTCCCTAACAAATGGTTGCCCGTCAGTAAATCGCTTGCTACATTTGATAGCATTTCCTTCTCCGTTGGAGAAACGTCATGTTTTCTTTCCATACGCTTGATTGAACTGTTTTTGGTACGTTCTGTTTGCTTCTTTAACAAATCGTTTGTATTCCTTTAGTTTGGTGTTCACCTTTTCTAACTCGTTGCGAATCTCCCATATACCATCGTACATTTTCGACATATCCCAACGTGCCTCATAATAGGCTCCCAAACTCTCCTTCATTGCAGTAAGGGCAATTTGGAGAGCAGTCGCAGTTCTCTCCAACGGCTTCATCGCTTTCGTTGCTTCGCTCTGCGTCATATTTTTGATTTTCTTCATCTGCTACGGCTTTAACTAAAAAGTGGGCAAGTAATATAAATGCTCCATAAATTAGCATAAATATCAATATGCCTACTATTTGCATAACTATATTCATAAACTTTGGCTTTAATTAAAATTAAATTGGTATCATTTTAGGCTCTATAAGCATTGCTAAATCGTTTCCCATAAACTTATACGGCTCAACGATAAAAACGCTTTAGCAAGCATTTATTCTAACATTTCATCCATTACCTCACTGATGAACACCTTCTTGTTAGGTATCTGGGTGAAATCCTTTTCGTTTTTCTTTACAGAAAACACGCAGCGGGCAACGCAAGAGAAACAAGGTATCTTCGTTTTCGGTGTACTTTCTTCATAGTAAATCTTTTTGCCTAAATAATAGCAGAAATCACCGCTGTTAGGCATATGTTTCTTTGACCACCTTCGACACGCTCCCTTGACCGCTCTTACAATATCTCTTTCGGACTTCGGATTCAAGCACTTACATACTTGGTACTTTTCTCCATATGCGTCTTTGATTACAAACCGCTTAAAATATCGACAAGTGCCGCATCGGTTCAACTGTTTCCTATTTTTCATACTTTCTTTCTCTTACCACCAACCCTTCTTTTGCCTCCAAACTCACCTTCTTCTACTTCCTCATACTCGCTACCATGATACTCCGTGTATGCTGTAGTGCGTGCTTCTGCTTCCTGACGTTGTTTACGAATCTTAGCAAGTAACATTTCCCTTACAGCGTTCGCTTTCTCCTTCTCGTCATCCTTCACTTCTTCAGCCTCAATATCTACAACGTCATCCACGTTCGCATTCCTTCTCTCAATTTCATTATAATCGTAATTAACCAAGGATGGATATTCCATTTCAGCCGTGGGACTGAACTCACCGCTTATCTGTACGAACTTACTATAATATGAATTGTGTAACGATGCTATAAGTTTCTTGGTATCGTAACCCATACGTGCTGCGATGCGTCCAAGAATAATCTCTTTCAGGTTGATGGTCTTTAGAATCTCTTTTTGGATATGCGCTTGAATTTCTACGTTGATATTAACGTCCAATGAGCCGTTAATGTTTATTTGGTCTCCCTCTGCCTCTTTACGGACTTGCTCCAAGGTGCGTAGCATCGCATTATAAGCATCAACACCTTCATACGCTACATATCGCATCTTCATCTTTCCATACATCCAAGCAAGTTCTTCCAATCTTGGTCTTTTATTGTAGAGACGGACATCTGCTACCTTATTGCGATACTCTTCACGCTTTCTCTCTATCTCTCCCAACCTACGTTTCATCACCTGCTTCACCTGCTCTTCTGTAACAATTACCTCGTTATCCTCACCCATTATCTTAACAACCTCAGGAATCGTAAACATACGACCTAACAACTCCACTATATCAGTTTCCAAGGAATCGTTCTTTGGTCTGCCTACTCTGCCGTATCTACGACCAAACGCAGCCGCTTCAGCCGCTCTCATCTTCATATTGATACGTTGCCACTCCTGCTTTTTCGCCATAACATCCTCTTGCTCTTTCGGACTGAGGTGGGCTATGTATTTGCGAATCCACTGCGGTGCTGTTCGTAAATTGATATTCTCTCCATCGCTCGTTTCATACCAATGATTTTTGATAATCGGGTTGCGAGAAAATGCGATGTACTTCATGTACTCCTTTTTATCAACTACCTCTTCAGGAAATTCAATTTTGCTCATTTTTAGTCTATTTTTACAATTTAACAAAATAAATAATAAATGAGAAAAGAAAAATATAATAATCTACCAAGATTTTATTATTTTTACCACCAATCGTTAAATAGTAAAAAATCCGCTCTACTTTCTCAAGCAAAACGGATACAAAAACCTTCTAATTGATAAAGTGAGAAAATTTAATTATTCAAAATCTAACCCTGCGTCATTTATCTCTCCTATTTTATCGGCAATCCATTGCTCCTTTTCATCTTCTTCCTGCCGCTCCCACTCTTCCTGACTCATACCATCCTTCTCGCTCTCGTCAAGTTCAGATGAAAATTCAGTGTCGATATTTTCCAGATTGGAAATAACATCGTCAAGGTTTTCAATACGCTCTTGAAGAATCTGTCCTGAATTACCTTCTTGGAGTTGTTCTGGGATATTATCCAGACTTTCCTGGCAGGTATCTCGCAAATTTTCCAAGTTGGAAATAAGTTCTTCAACGAACACGCTAACGTCATCTGTGTCTTCAGGTGAGAAATCTTCTACACTCTCTTGGATTGTATATAACTCTTGTTTGAACTGATTGTTAGTGAGTTGAGACTGGCGTGGTTGAGTTTTGCTATAAATCGGCTGACCGCCATAGAAACACCAGGTGTAATAACTTTCTCCTACGTTGATAAGAATCTCGTCATTATCATCCTGAGGTTGATTGCGGTCTATCTTACTTAAAGTTTGACCAGCACGCTTACCTCTTTGAGATACATATTCAACTCTCTTACCATGCTTGTAAATAGGCTTTTTCGCAGCCTCAACAAATGTCGCTTTAGCCATAATGATTTGTTTTTATAATTCTCTAAATTTTTATTACCTAAACCATTTAGGATTGGGTGTTAATGCCTTTGCTAAACGCTCTGCATACAATCTTCCACCGCTCTCATAATTTTTCCTTTCCCAATCCAAAAGTCTGTTATATTCCCTTTCAGTTATCATCCCAGACCTATATCTATTGGTAAGCCGTTTCAGATTATCAGCGTAATTCTTTTCAAGTTGCGATTGTTCCATAATGATTTTATAATTCTCTAAAATCTTTTGCAGTCTTGAAAATCTCGTTTGCCTTCTTTACGATTTGCTCAGCTGTATCGGAATCATTTGCTTTATAAACCGCTACACCGCCTACTACTAACCAAATAGAATCTTTTAGCAAGGCAATCTTAATATCGTCTTGAATTTCTTGACGTCTGTTCTGCTTCTCCTTTTCGGTGCGATTTGACGTCCAACGCTTGTATAAATCTATCAATCTCATAACTTTTTATTTATCAAACTGAAATAAGTAACCTTGTAAATAAAAATGTCCCCACCCATCTATATTGTAAAACTTCAGGGTGAGGACTGCGAGCAATTATTTTCAACCTATATATAAACCTTGCTATGGAATTAAATTGATTAAATCCTTCACGCTCTTCAGGGTGCTTTCAAGTTGAAGGACTTGCTCAGGTGGTTCATAAGAAATCGCCTTACAACTTGATAACATATCAGACAACGATTTTTCCACCATTGATGCTTGAGAACTTAAACTGCCCTTTGCGAACTTATTGAACAAAGTATTCCACTCTGGGTTGGGTGTTGTCGTTGACGTTGCCTGACCTACTGTTATAACTACTACTGAATTTGCTCCCGAAATTGAAGGAACTATCGCAGCGGAATCGGAAAGCGACTGCAAACCATCTTTAGCAGTTTCATATCCCTTTTGGATTGCTTCGATGTTCTTCTTTACGTTTTCCGAACCACCGCCAGTTGTATAGTATTCTTTCAAAGAATCTTTCTTTTCTTGAGGATATTCGCCATATAAGGTCTCAACCATATTATCAACGACATCCTCTAAATTCAATCCAGGTAAACTCATAAACCTAACACTTTAATAATTTGATTGATTTGCTCCATTATCGCTTTTTTCTCATCGTAACCAACATTCATATCATAAAGCGACTTTTCCATTTCAGCGATACGTTGGATGATTAACTGAGTTGGAGAAACGGAATTGATTTTCAATCTCACATATCGGAACTCAGTTGCTTGCATAGGCTCTTCTAATACGACATTGCAGGAATCTCTATCAACGTCAAGTTTCGCCTTCAAAGCACTATCCTTGAAACGCACTGGATATTCATCACCTTCAACTATATCGGACACGACAAGGAATCCACGATTTTTACCCATAGAAATTGCCTCAATAATATCCCCGACCTCAAGAGTGGTTGGAACGAACTCGCCAAGGAACTCTCCAAGTTCACGGATGAAGGTGATATCAGGCTTAATTTCTTCCACGTATTCAACATGAGGTTTTGCGACATTATCGCTCCCCTGCATCATACTGAGGTTTCGTACAACGTACTTTCTACCTCTGTGGTAGTAAGTGCGACCTATGCGCACCTTGACTTCAAATCTATTCTTCTCCATCCTTCTTTTCCTTCTTTGCTTTATGAGGTGGTAATGGTGTGGTATCTATCTTTTCGTTTCCAAATTCTTCTTCGGCTTTATTCAACTCATCGTCAAATGCCTTGTCTTTAATTTCTTCCATAATTCTTAATTTGTTAAATTAAACAATATACCTATTTATAATTGAATTTCACTTTCAATATCTTGCCTAAACGCTCCACCGCTTACATATATCAATTCCCTTTTTGCTCTCGTTATAGCAACATATTTCAAATTACGCTCCTGCTCATATTGCCACGGCTGGGTTGCGAATCGACTTGGAATCAACTCAGGACATAGGAAAAACACCCTATCATTTTCCAATCCTTTAGCCTTATGAATCGTTGATAGCATTATGCCTTTTACGTCATCGGTAAATATCCCATGAATCATTTTGATTAAATCGGGCACGCTATTAACTTCAACCATCAAGCATCTAATCACGTCTGTCCTTTGCTCCAACAATTCTACTTTCGGATGCAATAAAGCGTGTTTTACACCTCGCTCCTTTAATTTATGCACCAACTTTATTTTCTCCGCATCAAGCAGATTATTCAAACCACTTAACGACTTTGCTCCAGTTTTCTGAATCAATGCTATAATTCCTTCACCTATATCCTTGCCCTTGATTTTGCTCTTAATCTTATTTTTCATCAACCAAAGATACGTTACCACCAACGGCTTTAGGTTTCTGCATAGCACCCAATCTCCGTGTCGCAAAGCAGTCAAACTACCTTCGCAAACTATACCCATTTCAGCATCAGGTGCCCATTGAATCTGAGGTACTAATTCCTGCGCTTCAATGATAATACTACGTGCGCATCGGTAACACACAGAAAGCGGCAGCGCAACGCTTTCTCCGTTCAATGTAGCCAACTTATTATAAGAATCGGTATCAGCGCCAGCAAACCCATAAATAGCCTGGTGTTCGTCACCTACGCATACCAACCTGCCTCTGCGATTCAACGCACCTCTTATTATCTCTTGCTGTGCCAAAGAGAAATCTTGGCTCTCATCGCAAAAAACGTAATCGAACTTGCGATGACGTATGGTTGAATCTATATACGGCTGATATATCATGTCCATGAAATCGAAATTCGTTTTGTCTTTATTCATCAACTTAAAAACCTCAATCGCAATTTCTTTTTCCTTCTCTCCGACTATCAAATCATGGTAGTTGGAAATATTTTCGATATTTTCATCAGTCGCATCAAGCAAGTTACAACGCAATAGGTCTAAAACTTTAGGCACGATGTAGAAATACCAACCCTTCTTTCTTTCGTTTATCTCAGGGTGCTTCTTTAACACTCGCTCTACCTTCGCAATTGCTTTTGCTGGATTGACTTTCGCCTTTGAACCATAACGACATAAGATTGAATGCCACCCATAACTATGGATAGTCATAACCTCCACTCCAAATCTGGCGTCAACTCTATCCCTTAACTCATCAACGATGGAGTTATTAAAAGCAAGGAACAACGCTGTCTTGCCCTTCGGAACTAACTTTAACAACTCCAGCAGTACAGTTGTCTTTCCGCTCCCTGCTACTGCTGAAATCGTTATGTTATCTTTTGTAGTTTGGAATGTTTGGTAAATCTCTCGTTGAAATTTACTTGGAGTCATCGTACAGCACTACCCCACTTCATCCAACGTGTATCCTTGCTAAACTCGCAACGAATTACGTTAGCATTCAAAATATATTCTTCAAATTTAGCAGCAGCCGCAATAGAGTTTGGATTGCCTCCTTGGGTACGCATAAAATCGGTTATATTGATACCCCTAACTGAGTTGAAATCTACGCTATTTGTAGGACTTGTAAAACTCTCCTGAAAATCTAATACACTGAAATAGAAACAACTGCCATCTTGATTAAAAATCTGAAGAATAGTGTGGCCATTATCAACCAGCGTTTCAATAGTTTTCTGATAAAGATTGCTCAAATTGTCCATATACTTATTCTTTTATTTAGTTACCAAATTCCCTTCTCCTGAGCATCAAGAATAACACTTTTCATTTTCCTTAACGCTACTGAGTATTGACTATTTGTAATGTCTGGGTTTTCTTCTAAAAACTCTGTAATCTTCTGACCACGCATTCTACTTTCTACAATCCTACGTTCCACGTCATTAAATCCAAGATTATGCATCAACAAACCAACTCCGTAATTATCGGAATTGTACTGCTGGGCAGGTGGAGGCATGTCGTTATCCTTCTTTAACTCCGTTGATGTTTGTTTTTGGATACGTTGATACTCTCTGTAGAAATTACGACCTAATGCCTTGTTGAAATAGAAATAAAATTTGTTTTTCTTATTAACTTTATATTTTTCAAGACATTTATCAAACATTATATAAACATCGGTCAATACATCATCGTGGGTTGGTATATTCTTTAGACTTGTTCCGTTGGTAAGCAAATTGATATAATTGCATATGTTTTTCTTCACGATGTCATGCATCATCTTGAAGATATACATCTTATATCCTCGTATCGTTCTTTCACTGCGTCTCCCATACTTAATACGCATTATACAAGTGTTAATGAACTTTTGCTTGTATATGAAATCCTTTTTGAAAATTCTTTTCTCCAAACTCTTCATGGCACGCAGTGATGTTAAATTACTATTGCTTACCCAATCCCCTCATTTCTCCAATAGCCTGATTCATCAGATGTTCTTTCCTCTCCTTTACCTTACTGTTGAAATGCTCGTGCGACCTTTTGCGTAGCATTTCTCTCTTTTGCTCAGTTGAAGCAGCGGAATACATACCGAACCCAACCGACTTTTCGGACAGTGGTACATCGGCTCCTGGGTTTACATACTCCCTATCCATACCGCATTTTGGGCAGGCAGCGTGTTCTCCAACTAACCCCTTACCCTGAACGTACTTAAACGACTCACGTGTTACAACGTCAGAAACGCCATAACACGTACAATTCTCATTCTTACAGATGTAATAACTCATGACTTTATTTTCTCAATTAACCTACCATACTCAACAAGTAACAAACTATCCGAAATATCCAATGTTATTCTACCTATGCCTGGAAATAATTGCGCTGCTTTTTCCTTGAGTTTGTTTTTCCACTGCGCTGTAGTCTTACTACCCTTATGTCCAACCTGCAATTCCTTCTGCCATTTCTGTGGAGTTACCTCAGTGAAAGGAATCTTACAAGCGGTCAAAGCCATTTCAATATGTCCAAATCCCTTTCCGAAATTAAACATATGATTTGCACCCATTCCAGGCAATCCCTGAACCCTCTCAAGGTACGCTACTGAATTACACGAATACATCCGCAAGAATGCTAATAATTCTTGCGGAGTTTCCATCATTTTGGCTGTTTCTATTATCTTTTTCAGTTCACAGGAATAAACCGAAATACCTCCATGAGAACCTGGGTCTATTCCTATGATTTTGCGATGTTTGAAAAACTTCGCTCTATCTTTATTTTCCATCTATAAATATAATCGGCTTGGTATCACTTATATTAAAATAACCTTGTAAAAAATTATTCGATAATGCGTGATATTTCATCTTCACGAACCACTAATACTTTATTGGATATATTAACATCCTTGGAAACATTTTGCGTAATCATCAAGACAGTAACACCTAATTCGTTCAAGATATTACAAATATTCACCACTCCCCTTGAATCCAACGCTCCAAGGCTCTCATCTAATATCAGCAGGTCAATTCCCTTACCGCCTGACGACAAGTTTATGAGATGCTGGATACCAAGTATGGATGCTAAATAAATACGACCTCTCTCACCGCCAGAATACCCCATAAAGTTCTGAGCATACAAACCTCTATAAACCGCCAGCACGTCAATCTTTTCTCTCACCTCACCGCTCTTATTGATTTTGAATCCGTTTATCTCTACTGTCATGCTGGAATGGAACCGCTTGAGGAATGAATTACAAATCCCTTCTATAATTTTCACCGCTCTGTTAGCAAGATAGGTCTTGAAGCCATTCTTACCCATATAGTAAATCCAATAGTCAATCATAGACATATTATCATTCAACCCCTCCATGTCTTCATTAAGCGACTTCAACTGACTTTCGGTTTCTTTGATTTTCTTCTCTAATTCCTTCACGACCTTAACACGTGAATCACTTTTCTTCAAATCTTCAATCTCTCTCTTTATCCGCTCAATTGACTTTTTATAATACAAGATGTTAAATTTTTCATCCTCTATTTCACGCTTGGTTTTCTTTCTTTTGCTCTCCAACTTTGAACGCTCTCCCTCTACTCTCTCCGCTTCACGGATAGATTCAACGCAGGCAAGCAATTTTGACCGCCTTTTCGCTATCTTATCACGTACATCCTCTAATACCTTCTCAGTTTCCTTAATCGTCTCACGCATTTCATCTACATTCATATCATAATCAGATTCAGGAATAAACTCACTACCGCATTCAGGACACTTAACCGCTCCAGACAATCCGACCTTTAGATGCTGGATGATATGTCCTGCCTCACTCTCCTGCTTTTCTAACTCTTGAATCTTATTACGCAATTTATCTCTCTTTTCTTCCAACTCACTCGTATCTACGTCAACCAACTCAGCGACTTTCTTATCAATACGTTTCAACTCACCTTCCAAACCGACAATATTACTTTCACTACCAGATACCTTGATTTGATTCAATTTTATTTTCTTATCAAGTTCACCTACCTTCTCATCGGTATCATTTTCCGCCAATGCTTCTTCTTTCTGCTCCTTTAACAAATCTAACTTTCCTTCACACTTATCAATCTTGTATTGCAATTCCCTGATACTACCTTCCAACTCCTTCTTATCGGTTTGCAATTTATCAATAATAGGATTCATCATATCAGCGTTGGTAATGCGGTTCAGCACTTCTTTCTTCTCTACATCGCCAGCTGTGAAGAATTGGTATTTGTTATCTTGACTAATAATAAAATATCGTAACAAATCATCCCTGGAAATTCCAATCAAATCTATTATTCTTGCATTCGCCTCATTAACGCTTACAAGTTGAGCATTCTTCTCTCCGTTCTCATACACCTCCACTTTTGTACTCTTGCCGCCCCGATAAAATCTGCGAATAATACCAAGAGTTGAGTTCATAGCATTATTCTCTAACAGCATTTCAACCTCACACTCATCGCTATGACGATTGATAAATACCTCTTTGTCTATATCTCTCAGCGACTTTCCCGTCAAGGCAATTGCTATACCTTCAAACAAGGTACTCTTACCAGCACCATTATTTTCGGAATCGTCATCATCATGATTTTCTCCGAAAATGACTGTACAAACTCCAGGCTTGAATTGATACTTGGTATCTACGTGCGCAAATAGATTTTTGATATGTATGTATTTAGGTGTCCACATGTTACAAATTCTTAATTAAGTTCAAACCAAATTGCATATGCTTTCCTTTAATCTTGTTTTCTGAGCAGAACTTTAGAAAATCTTTCGTCAAACTCCTTTTATCGTAATTCAACGCATCAGCGTCAATAGAGTTATCAATAGCATCTTTTTCCTCTATACTTTCAAACTCGCATTGGAATCCCCTTGCTTGTATATCGGCAAGGTTGACTTTGCAAGCATCTACCTTCTTACCTTGGAAAACGAATCGGATATGGTCATAGGTCTCGCCATCGTACTTTTCAATCAAATTCCTGAGAGTTTCGGAATCATTAACGTCAATGACGTGCTTGATATACTTTGGAAATTTCAACGGAATAAAGTTGAATGTTCCATCGTCATATGCGATTGTACAACCCTTATCCGTGATATTCTCTCCGAAATTATTTTGATAGCATGAGCCAGTGTAATATACGTTTTTACCGACCTTGGAAGCATTATGATAATGCCCTACTAATACCTTGCTATACAATCCAAATAAATCGGAACCAACGCTGCAATTAACTTCACTACCATCGTTGTTCTTAACGCCATTAACCGCTACATGCGTAATAAGAAAAGCAGGAGCATCCCTATCTACATCCCCATCAATATACTGCTCTTCAGTAATCGCTTGAGCATTCGCAAATTCCTTTTTCCATTTTTCCTCTCCGAAATAAGGAACAAATGCAACTGGACAACCTCCAAAGATACAACTTTCTCCACTTCGATGCAACCTCAAATTACGACTACCATCATATACATCAATGTAACTCCTTTCGTCATCTGGGTCAGTCTTATCGTGATTGCCTGGAATAACGTGAAGAATTTTATTCGCCTTTTCACACATCCCGACTATCTCTTGAAATGTTGAAAGACAATCTAATGGTTGACCGCTGCGATTGGTAAATACGTCACCGCCTATCACGATATTATAAATATCATTCTCAACGGCAATGTTAAGCACCTGAGTGAAGATACTTTTTGCTAATTCACCCTTCTGCTTATCAATATGTATATCGTTTATCAAAACGAATATTGGATTTACCTTGCGAATCTTCATTGCTCTTTAGAGTTTTTATTGATTAACTCTGAAAGAAAAGCAAAATGCCTTCTCTTTGCTAAATACTCAAAGTTGTCTTGGTTATTGTATGCCTCTTTTTCAAATGATATGTCTAAATATGTTTGATAAAAGTGTTTTCCTACTTTCCCACTCTCCGCTCTGTACAAAGTAATTAAAGCGAATAGCAAGCGAAATAACCACTCTACAACATACCAAGCATAGAATCCTATAAAAAGTAATTCACGCATTTGGGCTGTATGTATGCTTTCGTGGTTTATTAACCTTTGCGACAAATCTCTCTTTTCTCCACGAACAAAGAGAATGCTAAACAAATTGATAGCAACCCAACCCTTAAACGGAATCACTTTATTAAATACCACTTTCATAATCAATCGTCATCTTCTTCATCTTCCGCATCACCTTCTTCATTATACTTTGCTTTCAAAGCAAGTAAATCCTGCTGCATGCTTTTCTTAATCTTTGCATGCAATACCTTCAAGAACTTATTGCGGTCATGATACAACTGGAAGAACTCTCTTGGCGAACTCCAAGTCAACTTTCCGTTCATGAAACTTACCTTCTTTTTACCTTCAGACTTTAGAATGCCGTGTTCCAAAGCGTAGTCAATATCATCTTGAGATAGTATCACACCCTCTCCTAATAAGATGCGAATTTCAGTTGCTTTACGGCTCCCAAAATCGTTCTTCACAACTTTCACTTTAGAAATCTGAGCAACCTCTTCATCGCCTAACCGCTCCATGCCCTTCGTTGATACCTGAAGACGAATCGTTGGTAAATACTCAATCCACGCTCCGCCAGTACTTTTCTTTGTCGATACACCCATGCCTGTAATCGTATCATAAGTATGGTTCAAGATGATAAAGTGCATGATATTATTATACATCAAAGACAAGATGTACTTTGCGAACTTTTTTGCTTCTTTCGCAAACGCTCCTATTTTTTCATGCTTCAACTCATCAATCGTCTCTCCCTTCGCCATCTTCTTTTCCAGCATCGCTGTATTTTCCTCCATTGTCTCTCTTTCGTTCATAGACAAGGTAGCACCAAGGGAATCCCACATGAAGAAAAATCTTGGCTTTTCTTTCTTCTTACTTTCAGCGAAATCTCTATTCACCTCATCAACTATCTGCTTAACAAGCATGAACATTTCTTCTACAAACGTAACTTTAACAATGAGCACGTTATCCACGTCAACGCCAATTCTACGGGCATAATCTTTGTTATCCCTATTCTCGCTGGACAGTATAACGCAAATGCCTTTATCGCCATTCTCTCGTTGGAAATTAGCCATGGCTTGCAACGACATTGTAGTTTTACCACCTCTACTAACACCAGCAATTTCTATAACACCCTGAGGCAATCCAAACGTACCAAGGTTGAAATCCAGCGTTGGGCTACCAGTATGCACCCAAGACTTCATTGATGAAAATGAATCCTTCTCCGAAAATTTGATGATATTCTCGCTATCAAATTTCTTTACCAATTTATCTATAATTCCCATATTGATTGAGATTAAAAAGCCTGGAGTGAATCCTTGCGAATACGCTCCAGGCTAATAGTTATACAAGATGATTATTTCTTACCAAGTTTCTTGCGAATCTCGTCAAGCGAAATTTTTGACTTCGACTTTTCTTCTTCGTCATCATCGTCGTCATCGTCGTCATCGGAATCGTCACCCTCATCGGAATCCTTCAAGGCTTCACGGATAGCATCACGCAAATCGTCATCGCTCATAGACTTTTTGACGGTGATTTCCAATCCCTTCTCCTTGATGTACTTTTTCAGTTCTGAACGCTCCATGTCGTCAAACTCGTCATCTGAATCGGAATCGTCATCACCTTCGCCATCCTCGTCATCTTCATCATCGTCTCCATCGGAATCGTCATCATCATCCTCTTCTTCCTGCTTAGCAGGTTTCTTGCCGCCCTTCTTCGCAGGCTTTTTCTCTTCTTCATCATCGTCAGAATCGGAATCATCAGAGTCATCGTCATCATCCTCTTCTTCTTTCTCAGCCTTCTTCGACTTTACAACCTTCTTTGCAGGCTTTTTCTTCTTGCCCTCATCCTCGTCATCGCTGCCGTTGGAATCGTACTGGGCACGAATTTCCTCAACCTTCTCAAGCCATTCGTCATCGTCAAACAAACCAATCTCGTTTTCCTCATCGAAAATCTGAAGACCAGCGAGTGCACGGTCAAAATCGGCAATGGTATAAGTACCAATAATCTCGTTCAAAGGCTTCAAGCCGCTGAAATACTCCAACTCAGAATCGGAAAGTGGGCGTGGTGTAGGTTTCTTCGCAAACGCTACATCATAATAGTTCTCACCCTTCTTTCGGTTTGGATTTTTGTTGTAACCGACCATGACTGGCAGACCTTCGTCAATATCGGTAAATGGGTCAGTTTCGATTGCCTCATCATCATCCTCAGTAAAAGCAAGACGATTAAGGGCATCACGAACGGACTTGCGGAACTCCCAAAGTTTCGCCTTCAACTCAGTATCAGGCTGAACCTTGTCTGCGTAGCAAATCCAACTGTAGGATGGAAGCAAACCATCACGACCAGTAATGGCTTCAAGTTTCTCCGTATCGGAACCAATTGCTTTCTTCGCAGCCTTCACGTACTCGTCAATCAAGTCCATCTTGGTACCACCGTGGATAACAGAGTCATTAACGCTCGTGCGACCCATTTCTCCATCATTCTTCTGGAACGGCAGCCAATAGCACTTTCTACGGACATAGAACGAATCCAAGCCTGGGTGTGCAGGGAAAATACGGATTTTGATTGTTTTCTTGTCTTCCAGCTGAAGATACTCGTTGTTGGAAATACCCAACATCTTCTCATCCTCTTCAGCAGCCTTTTTCAAACTCTTAATCTTTGTAGGTTTGAATTGGTCTCTTAAAGAATTTTTTGCCATGATAAATAAAATTATTGAAATTAAACACTATGTTAGTCAATCGTGCGTTTCGCTCTCTTAATAACTATGCTGTTCACTTTTCCTTCAAGCATCTCAGCAGGAACATCCTGACCCTGAATAGTCAAAGATAGTTTCTCAAGTTTGCTACTTTTACTCTTCATCGCCCAAAGCAATGAATTTGCATAGTCTCTCGCTTTCTCGCATTCAATCTTTTTTCGCAAAATAACTTGATACTCCTTATCCTGAAGAACAGCGGCATTGATAGCATCGACAGTTGGTCTTTTACCTCCATTTTCGTCTGCAAGACTCAACGCATATTTTTCCTTCAACTTTGCTTCAAGAATATCTCTGTTGAGTTTGATTTCAGATACCTTACTTTCTGCATCGGCAAGCATTAAGCCAATACGATTTTCGATGATTGGGAAAGTTACTAATTCCCCGACAAGGTTGGAATAATCTATCTTGAGGAAATCTTCAACTTGAAAATCCTCATCGAACTCTCCGACATGCAGAACATATTGTTTGCCTGCGATATTAACCACTTTCTTTTCCATGACGCTCCTAAATTGCAGGCTCATCCATTACCAGTTGGTCAGCCTTAATTCTACGGATAATTTCAAAAACGGCATAGTGAATCATCTTGAACAAATCCTTCAACAATCCGCTTTTCTTGCTCCCTCGTGTTACATAACGCTGAAGGTATCGGGCAATCTGATATTCGTTGATTGCTTTACCACTTTCCTTGTTGTATAGCATCTTCTTTGTGTCAATACCCATATTCTCTCCTTTAGCGTACTTGTCGCTGTACGTGCCGTGGATATGGTCTATAACCATACATACTGCGAGACAAGCATCAGGCTCTTTTTCCATAATCTCAGTCAACTGAGCAACGGCTTTATCAAAAATCTCTTTTTCCATGATAGTCTGAATCGATTATTTTGTTAATACTCTCTATAAATTTTTGCGGCTCTATCTCTAATGACTTCGCTGCTAAATCGTAAACCATCTTGTTTGCCGACTTGAACAAACTTTCTTTACAATATTCATATGTCTTTTTGAAATTTACGTTACCAAGCGACAATTCCCTGCGGCAGAAATATAACAAAGCCATCCAATCGGCTACCTTCACAACCTCTTTCACCTCAGGGTCAACGCTTACAATAGACTTATGGAGCATCTTCAAGGAATCGCTACACTTTCCATCATCCTCTCTAAACTCTTCAAAGAACTGATGAGAAACGTAATGATTGATTGCTTCTTTTATCTCTTGTCCGTTGAACTTGTTATACTTTACGGAATGAGAAATATCACGCAGGAATATTGCTTCATCGAAATCGTGAAAGAGTGCGTGGGTAACGCAATCCAACTTGAATTTATCCCAACGACCTCTACCATCATCACCGCCAAGAATATCCTCAAGAATCACTCGTGTAAATACACTAACTTTGAAAGAATGTTGGGAAACACTTTCCCTTTGAAATACATCCCTTTCTTGCCATTGAATTATGTTGTCGATACGCTTCAAATGGCTACCTTCTACAATTTGTTCAATCATACAATTTATCTTTTTAATAATTAACCTTGTTCGCCGTCCTTTTCCTTCTTTGCTTCACTAACAATGTACATTCTCGTTCTATCGTTAGAATACAACCTGCGCTCATTTCTGAATTTATCCTTCTGAGCAATACCGCTTATTGCTACTATCTTGTTTTTATAGTCTTCAATTTCATCACGATACAACTGATATGTATCTGGCCAAATATTGCAATTTATAATCGTATTGTTACAATCTATTTGGATAGTACACATCACGCCATTCTTCGTATTGTTCTCACGATAAAACAAGAACTTTCCAGCAATAACAACCTCTTTTTTCTCAGGAACTCTCGCAAACTCGTTTTCGTCAACATACAGACGCACGAAACGCTTATTTGGTATGAGGTCTTTGATATAGTTTTCATAATCTATCTCACCAAAACCAGTTAGTTTCTTTTGCTCCTGAATCCAAAAAGCATTTGTATTAGAATCGGGTGATGAATACTCGCTTGGTAACTCCTTATCACCTTTCATCTCAATCAAATATCTCTCCAGCAGTTTCTTTCTATTCCTGGGCTGCTTAATATCGCATAGCAAGTCAAACGCACCACCTATAATCAACCCCTTCACAACTGTCTTGTTTACCTTCGATGGAACCCTTGAAATAAACTCATCGAAATCGAAAAACTCTCCATTAGCATTTCTTTCATCAATCAACGCTTTAACCGCTACATCACCAACTCCCTTAATCTTATTCAGACTGAAGAAAATTCGTTGCTCCTTTGGGTCACATGTAAAATAATCTCCCGAATGATTAACGTCAGGCGGTCTTACCTCCACTGCTATGCCGCTCTTTTTAATTTCAGCCAATCGGTATGGTATTTCACTCTCCTTACTTTCGCTCAAAGAAACAGTCCAAAACTCCAAAGGATAATTAACCTTCAGCCACATTGACCAATACGATATATATGAATACGCTGCGGCATGAGACTTATTAAAAGAATATGAACTAAAAGCGTTCATCTTATCCCATATCTTTTTTGCTTCTTTCTCAGGGCATCCGTTACTAATCGCACCAGCAATAAATCTATCACCCAACTCAGACAATTCCTTATGTTTCTTTTTCTTGATATACTTTCGGGCATTCTCCGCATCTACAAGACTCAAACCACCTAACTGATGTATGATAGACATCATCTGCTCTTGATATACCAAAAGTGAATACGTTTCCTCAGTAATATTCTGTATGCCGTAATCGTACTTGGGTTTTTTCTTTCCATTCTTGATATCAGCGAAATCTTGATGGGCATTACTCTCCATTGGACCAGGTCTAAACAATGCCGTCATTGCAATTAGGTCTGAAAGTTGGGATGGTCTTACCTGACGACAATAACCCATCAACCCAGTCGTACCGAACTGGAATACATCCTCACACCATCCTCGCTTAAAGAACTTAAACACCTCATCATCGTCAAACGGAATCTCAGTCACCTCTATCTTTTTACCATAATGCTTTTCTATCAAGTTGATAGTATTATGTATTTTCGTCAACTGAGATAGTCCAAGAATATCCTCTTTCAAGAATAACGCACCCTCAGTGTACTTTCCTTCCCATTCAGTTACCAATAACCCATCAACCTCTTTAATCGGCATGAGGTTGAAAATATCCGTATTATCGCCAGCACTATTATGCTTTGGTACTATGATGTACGCTGACGGGTGAACAGAATCGGTCTTTGGAATCATCAAAGCGTATTTGGTAAGATGTACAATTTCTGGATTTTCCTGAACGAACTTGTAAAGAGTTTTGGAACGTGAGGCAAATTCAATCAAATCTCCCCAAGTGTACTCTATTTGGTCATCAATATCCTTCGTAATCTTATTTGTATAATCAAAAGACAATCCCTTGATTTTTCCGAAATCTTTGATAGCAGTTTTCAACTTTACTCTCGTAAAAGTTGTAACACTACATGACCATGCAGATTTATACTTATTAACAATATATTCTTTAACCTTATCACGCACTTGCGGCTCAAAATCGCAATCCACGTCTGGGACATCCAGAAAGAACTCTTTTACCTTTACAGATTCAACTTTCATACTACTTCACAATCGCTTTTACGTCAATATCTAAACTATTCCAATCAACGTCATTAGACGCTTCAATAAATCCACCGCCAATAAGCGGCACTCTATCACCATCGGAAAATTTATATTCAGAACCATCTTCCATTGTTAATGTATAACTATGATGGGCACCTACACGGGCAAGGTTCAAAAATCGTTCAAAATATAAACCTAATGGAATCGGGTCAACCTGAGTTATATCCATACAGTAAGCAACAAGAGAACCGCAAACCGAACCACGACCTGGACCAACCATATACCCCTGCTCCCTGCACCACTTTATAATATCCCAAAGAATCAGCAAATAACTGCAAAGGTCATTAGGTACTATGATTGAGCACTCAAACTCTATTCTCTTCATATACTCATCCATCTTATCATCTGGAATCTTTCCAATCAGTTTCTTCTCTATACCATCCTGAAGAACTTCAAAGAATAATGCTTCAGGGTCATCAACTTCAAACTTGGGAATCTTTCTTTCAGAATTATCAATATGGAATGTGCATATTTTCGCTAACTCGTTGGTATTGCTTATTCCTTCAATAATAGCATCAAATAACGGCTCAACATCGTCTAACCATTCATCGTAACTCGCCAGCGTATCTGCTACGCTCTTAAAGTATTGATTTTTTGATTCAGGTGCTGCCTTTCCACTAACCTTATTTAACATACCCTTCAACTCCCATTCTTCTTCATCAAGATAATAGGAATCATTTATCACTATCGGTTTGACCTTCTTTCTAAAATCGCAAAGGTATCTATCAAGGGCAGCAAGATGTTTCTTAAACAAACTTGAAGATGAATACTCAACTGTGTCTATTTGGTAATAAACTACATCAAACGCTTTCTTATACCTCTTCAATAACTTTCTCGCTTTCTCATAATCGGCACTAATCTGGTTGAAATGACTTGCCGTTGGTATTACGCACGCTAAACCCTTCGTGCGTTGGTAAAGTACTGTATCAGGAATGAAACCATGATACGTGACGTTTATTTCCTTGGAAATATATAGCAAGTTTTCCCAACCTTCTTTATTCTCCACATAGAGTTTCAACTCAAAGGTTTCGGGCAAATCTTTACTATCAGGGTCATAATCTATCGCAACAACAATCGTCTCTCCTATAATCGGCTGGAGTTTGTATTTCTCACATGCCTCCTGAAACGCTAATGTTCCTGCTAATGTATTCCTATCGGCTAACCCTAATGCCTTACAACCAAGAAACGCTGCTTTCTTTGCCCACAACTTATCGCTCCCCGAACCATTCAACATTTCATACTCATCATGGACACCAAGATGAACAAACGGCATTACGCTCTCTTCGGAACACTTACCAAGATACTTGAAATCATTAAACTCAGGCTTGTAGATAATTTCATTGTATTTATTCCTATCTTCTTTCAGCGCACTGTAATAAAACTTACCGCCAAACTCAAAGAGAATGAAATCAACTTGTTTCTCATCGCAAATGTTAAATTCTTCATCCGACATAACAAAAGCGAAATCTTCATCAATAACATTCCCTTCAAACGGATGAAGATATAGGAACTTTCCAACACCTTCAATTATGATAATATCGGACTCATCAACAGACGAATCCGACACTATCATCTTATTATCTTCAACCCATTTCTTTAACTTATCGTCAATCATAAATTACCCATTTCTTTCATTTCAGAATTGCTGTAATTCTTAATCTTGTTTGCAAAGAAATTACGTGCCATTACGCCAATATCCCAATCCATTGCTCCATATTCCTGAAGATGATTTTCTACAGCCGTCAATGCCATTATTGCTTCATCGCTCTTCCACTCCTTTTGGAAATCTGGTCTTGAAATCTCTCTCTTATAAATCAAATAAATCTCCAAGAGACGATAAACACATGCGAACCAGTGAGACTGATTGAGGAAATCGTTTATTTCTTCCCTGCGGGGCATATCACCTTCAGCCACTCTCGTCAAGCAGGCAATCATTCTTTCCAGCATCACATTAACCTCGCAGAGACGATTAACTGGAACCTCATGAGAGAATTTGAAATCCATAGGAATTTCCCTAACACCGCTCAACCCATACAAGGTCTTTCGGTTTCCAGCATTCCACTCTTCATGCATAGTGGTAGCAGCCGTGTTCCAATCGTAAATATGAAGGCTCTGCGAATTATGCGTTTGCGTACCTAACTTAACACCAAGAATATTAGCCATGATTTCACTGAGGAATCCGAATTGGAAAATATTGGTAGGCAAACCCCAGTGCAGGTCATTACTACGATTTTGGATTGTCGTGTAAAGTTTTCCGTTACGAATCTTCATCATCACGCAATCGTTACATGGAATATCCTTCGTATTTGTACCAAGGTCAAAATCTGGATTCCATATCATCATAACTACCTGACGACTATTTGGATTGTTTTGGAAAATTCTAATAGCATCCGCAACTTGGTCATAACCCTGAGCGGCATGCATATTCTCTTCCACAAACTTATCCTCAGAACGAACACCCCAATGGCGCAAACGGAATCCGTATGGAGCATGGAATACAACACCATCATCCGAAAAGTCAGCCATCTTCTTATTGAACAACGTCAAAAAGCGAACATCCTTATGACCTGTAAAAATCCACATTGCTTCTGCAAGCAGAAAGAAAACATTGATGTTTCTCTTCTGTCCTCCGACTAACTTACGATATGGATTGAGTATTGTTGTCTTGAAATCCAAAATCTCTTTAACCTTACCATCACGGCTCTCATCCCAACCCTCAGCACTATTAAGGATGAACTCATTAATCATCGGATACACATTTGCGAAATCCGTTACCTGGACAAATCCATTCCAAGGCTCAAATACTTCAGAACTTTTTTCAATCATAACTCTTATTGTTTTTGTTATTACTCTCTTTATATAGTAACGCTGTAAGAGAAAAAGAATGGGTGAACCCCGTCAAGGAATCCACCCACCGATTAAAGATTATGATGAACTACTTTTTGCCCTTCTTCGTTGCCTTCTTTGCAGGCTTTTCCTCTTCATCATCCTCTTCGTCATCATCGTCAGCCTTCTTGGCTACCTTCTTTGGAGCAGGTTTTGCAGCCTTCTTCGCAGGTTTCTTCTCCTGCTCGTCATCCTCTTCTTCGTCATCGTCATCGGCTGGCTTTGCCTTCTTCTTTGGAGCATCCTTCTTGGTTGTCTTCTTCAGGCTGTCTTCCATCTTCTTGCGATTTTCGCCCAAACGCTTGTCAACCTTCTCAACGAACTTCACCATTTCAGGCTGAAGTGTCTCAAGAACTTCTGTGAGTTCATCGAACGAAACAGCCTTCATACAAGGAGCACCATTCCAGCAGATGCTGTACTCGATACCAGCCTCATCAAGAGTTTCAAGAGACTTGGTGAACGTCAAAAAGAACGCATTGCAGGTAACAGTACCATCTTCTTTCTTGGAGCAGGTTTCGATGGAAAGCACTGAGCGATTAGAGTTGGAACCCTTGAACTTGATTGTTACGCCATTCATAACAATCCAGCAATACTCGTACTTATCCTTTGGAAAAAACTTTTCAAGAAACTTGAATGCCTTGCGGTCATCCTCATTCTTCTTGGGGTCAAGTTTCAGACCACGCTTGCCAATCTTCTTGGTAGCAGGTTTCTTGTCCTCCTTCTTGGTTTCCTTCTTCACCTCTTTCTTGGCGGGTGCCTTCTTCTCAGGCTTTGCCTTCTTGGCTGTCTTTTCCTCTTCTTCGTCATCCTCTTCTTCATCGTCAGATTCAGCCTCAGCATCATCCTCTTCATCCTCGTCATCGTCATCCTCTACCTCTTTAGCGAGTTCATCGGCTTCACGCTCATCCTCGCTGCGGTCATCCTCTTCGTCATCATCAGAATCGGGTGTATCACCGTCACCAAGGAGCATAGATTCAACCATGTCGAACAGAGAATCAGTTGGCTCATCCTCCATGCCGTCAATGTCGTTTTCTTCCAGTAACTTGAGCAGTTTTTCACGTGCTTCGTCTTCAGTCTTTACTTTCTTGATGCCCAGAGCAGCAAGTCTTGCGGTAGTTTCCGCATCAATCTTCTTTGCCATAATGCAATACTTTTTAATTTGTTGAACAATTTGGTTTATTATAAAGTTATTTAATCTTCAAAGTCATACGTGGAGTACACCTGATTGGATTGCAATAAATCATTGCCGTACTTTGCTATTAACTTTGCTTTCTGCATATCAATAATGTCTTGCGGTGTAAAAGGCTCGTCACCTGAATCAATAACCTCTTTCTTCTTTGCTCTTTCAACCTTCTTGCTAAAATAAACTTTGCTAAGAAATCCTTTGTTGTAACCTCGCAAATAAAGAGAAAATATCATCCGCTCCTTTCCAGTCAATCCCTCAAGCAAATCAATACCCTTCACGATGAATCGGTTGCGGCTACAATCAATTTCAGAATCCTGAACAACACCGAAATCGTAATCAATGTCATCCATCCTGGTCTTGTAGTTCTCTCTACTTATAAGTTTAATGAAATCGTTTGCCTTATTACTACACGCTGCCTCAAGATAGAACTTGATAGGCACTGGCTTATTATAACCAGTCTTGCGATATTTCTTCCAGCGAACGGCATAAGCCTTAATACTGGTGAAAATCTTAATTCTGAACTCTTGTAATAAATCCTCATATTCCAAGGATAATTCCTCATATGAGAAAATCTTTGATGCGTACTTTTCTGCTAAATAAGCATACTTTTCGTACAGCACTTCAGACATCTTTTTTTTGCTCGCCATAATGTCTTTTACAATCTTGTTTTACAATTATGGCGTAAAGGTACGGACTTTTTACGAAATAAAAAAATTTTTTACAAGAAATTTTTGGTTTAGTGGTAAATTTTTTTTAATTACCATCGAAAACCAATAAAATACTGGCTGATTTTGGTATTTTATAAAATTCTACAAACATCATCTTTATCCGCAATTTCAAACTCCTGATGTTCTAAAGAATAAAGTTGTAACTTTCCATCGCTCCGAACAGCATCAAGCGTGTAAATTTCTCCGTGATATGAAAACTCGTTACCAGCGGTGTAATAGTTCTTAATATCTTCAGGTGTCATTTGAAATTTAGGCTTTCCGCATCGGTCAAAGAGACGATGTTGAAACTCATCCATCTTCTCATTACTATTGAGAATTGAATTCAACTTATTCCTCGTTGCTATGGATTTAATCTTTTCAGCCTTGTAATCCATAACACGTTTCCAATACCGCTTATTCTTTGGAGAAAAATAAATCTTTGACCTAAACTGAGCAATCAAATACTCCTTTTGAATCTGAATAAAGTATTCTGCTGCCGACAACTCACGATTTTTACTGTTTTTACTATCCATTTTATTAGTCAATTTTTTCTTCGACTAATAACTGCTCATCGTTTCATTTTTCCAGCAATATCAAGATTGAAATGATTCACTGAACGTAAATTACTAAATACGTCAATAACCTCACTCAACGTACATTCGTCAATATCCTTCTTTCCTAAAGCAATAGCAACCCTAACAGAGAAATACTCATTAAGCAAAGACGCATAATGACGAATATCTTTCAAAGCATCGTAATCGTAAAGCAATATCACCTTACGAATCTTTTTTGCTAATAGTTTCTTGATTTGCGTTTCGCTTATTTTCTTACCGAATGTACAAACGGCTCTTATCGTATTATCATCAAACAAATTGAGTTTCTTCGTTACGGCTATCGCATCGAACAATCCCTCAGTAATAATCACTGTTTCAGTTTCTCCTTCTATTATATCATCATAACCGAACAATAGACAAGAGAAATCGGTGTTCAATGAATTAGAATAACGCAATTTTCCATCTGGAACGTGACGGCTCGCATATCTTCCAATGTAACCCCTAATCTTACCACCATCACGAATCGGAATAAGCAGGTAATCAATAAAACGGCTAACTATACGTGTTTGACCAAACTCCCAATGTTTTATATCTTCCATCGTAATCTGACGTTGCTGAAGATATGGAGAAACGTAATCAAAAACCTTAAACCCAGCAGGCATCTTCACCTCTGGTAATGGTTGTATTTCCTCGCTATTTTGCCCTACCTCATCCTCTTGTATTTGCCTGATAGATTTTATCGCATTAACTTTCTTGACTGTCGGTGCGCCTAAAAGATAAAGTTTATCAAGATGACGCAATAACTTGAATATACCGCCTGACTCTCCGCATTTCTTACAATCCCATTGTTGGTTTTTCTTATTGATGTAAAAATGTTCAGATTTGTGACAAAATGGGCAAAAATCTATTATATATTGTCCACTTCTCGTTTCTTTCTTTACATTAAGAATGGAACGTAAATCGGAATCTGATATGGTATTATTCATAAATTAGTCTTTTTTTCTTTCTTCTCTCAATAACGCTGCCTTTCTCATCTTCTCTCTTGTCTCTTCAGATACTTTCTTTCCTCTATTGCCATTGCCTATTTTAATTTTCACCGCTTCAGATAAATGTTTACCATAAGCAGGATGTTCAGCACCTCTTAATATTTTCCTATTTTTTAACAATACATTCCCTTTCAAAGCCATTGATATTTTCTTCTTTTGTTCTTCGCTCATTTTCTTCCCCTTATTTGGAGAAACTACTCCATACATAGGATTATTTTTTCCAGACATTCTTTCAGACATCTTTCTTTTAGTTTCTTCTGAATGATGCTTTCCATACATAGATGTTTCACAACCTCTCTTACCGAAATTAGGATTTTTATCACCCTTATTAGATTCACTTATTTTCTTTTTAGTTTCATCAGAAACGACTCTGTTCTTCATGTATTCGCTAATAGATTTTCTTCCATCATCTGTTATTCGACAAACGCCTTTGTTTCGCTCTGAAATCCTTTTTCTCTCCTCTTCAGTGAAAACATGCTTATGAATAGGATTTTTATCACCCTTATGAGATTCACTTATTTTCTTTCTCGTTTGAGCATCCATTGATATAGCATCTAATGAGTTCCAAAGAACATTACAACCGCCTAAACCGAATGAGTAATGAGCCTTATATTTCTTAATGAAATGTTCTTCAAGAACATTTAATGCTTTTTGAGAAATTCCTTCTTTAGCGTAAAGAATTTCACGTTTTATAAAACACCGCCATTTTTCAGGATATTCAGATTTTATTTTATTCAAAATTTTATTCCAAATAACTCCGCTGCCGTAATACCTAAATGCAGTATTTTTCAATGACGTTGATGCAAAATACTCAACGCTTATTTTCTCCATATGCTGACCTACATAAAAAGGCTTACAACCATCAATTTTATATTTAGCAACTATTGTGAATTTGTAAATTATTCCAATCATATAAAAAGAATATTTTACATTCCCTATAACTGCGAAACGGACAAGTTGATATATACTGATTTGACCTTGTTTCCTTCTCTACGTTGATAATTGTACGCAGGTCTTCATCTGATATTTTGTTATCGAAAAACGCCATTACTTTCTAAAAATTAACAACATTAATCATCATCCTTATCATTAGTCAAATCCCATCCACCACTCTCGTTCATTTCCGCTGTTCTATTCCTATCGAAAAACCTTGAATAAGCAAAGTTGTTGCATATATGAATAATCTGACCGCCAGCGTGCTCTCGTGCCTTGTCAACGTAAATTCTCATGAATTGCTCGTTACGTTCATCTGACGTAACATTCAAGGTAAAGAATCCATCAGCAGGTCTCACCTTTCCCTTATCCTCATTAATGTTATATCGGCTGAAAACGAACTCAGGGTCATCGGTGGTTTCCTTGTCGGGTGTATTCGCTTGGGTTGCCGTATGAACTACTGCATTGAACTCCATAGCAAGAGTTTTCATTGCTTTGGAAAGTTGCTGTTGACGGTGACGCTCATCGCTAACTCCGTACACCCTTCCATCGCCTACCTCTAACAACTCAAGGTAGTCTATAATTATCACGTCAATCTTTCCGTATTTCTTCTGTAAATCTTTCAACTCCCTACGGATGTCTCCAATTGTCTTACCGCCCCATTCCTCGCAAGCAGAAACGTAAATATCATTACGTTTCATCTTCTCTACGATTTTCTTCAATGCTTTCATCTTCTTCTCCGTAACATCACCTACTTTCATATCATGATACAGCGTACCAGTCCAAGCGGCATCGTATCGGTCAAGACATTGTTTCTTTGTTCCTTCTAATTGGAAATGAGCAACACGATACCCCTGACGTGCTGCAGTTATACCAAGATGAGTAAGCAACTGTGACTTACCAGCACCTGACGCTCCTAACCAAAGCAGGTACTCAGTACTCTCTGGGCCACCCATAAGAATCTCGTCAAGTTCATCTATCATCGTGGCTACCTTAAATGTCTGATTGTAATCTGCGCTCTTACGTTCATATTGACGTTTTTCAAAGTTTCCGAACACCGATTCAAAATTAGCATCAAGAATCGAAAACTTATCCATTTCATCAGCAAGTTTCACAAACAACCTGTAGGCTTGTTCCTTATCACCTCTGTTATAAGTTTCAACCAACCTATCGTTGCTTTCAAGGAACTTCATCTGCTTCAGGTACTCCTGGAATGTAGATAGGATTGATTGATGCCCCTCCTTCTTCTCGTCAACCTCTATATCGGAAACATCGGCAAGTACATCAAGAACTTTATCGTTTTTGATAAATTCCTGCTGTATCTGTCCCATTGTAGGAATACGACCAGTGCGGTCATACTGACGTGATACCCACTGCCAAAATTTCTTTTGGGCTTCATCTTGAAGGTAACTGAATTTGAGATATTGCTTAATTACCTCAAATGTACTTTTACGACTCAACGCATAAGCGAAAAGTTCAATGATAAAATTATCTGATAATCTATCGTTTGCCATATCCTCTTAATCTATACACGTTGGGCATATTCAACCTCAACAACTCCTTACATTCTTCTTTATTCTCGCATATAGTACAAGCAGAACTCCTATGATTGTATAAGGTAGTGTTTGCTTTGCACCATAGCAATCCCCTTGGTGTATTAAGGTACTCATTTTTGAATCCTTCTTCTATTGGTCTAACCTTCTTCAGTAACTCTGTAAGCCTTGTTGACGCTCCCTTCTTTACCTTCAAATCGTTTTTCTTCTTCAAGTCAGTTTGAACGCAACGTTGACGACTTTTCGCAGACAAGGCATTCCAACGCTCTATTGCTTTAGAACCAAACACCCAAGAAAAACGAACATTCATCCGTTGTGTAAATGAAATATCATCGTTGAACCAAGATTGCAACCCATATTCGATGAACTTTCTGATATACTCTTCGGTGACTGGAATCTTGTTCTTTTTGTGATAATCTACCCATATATTCCAGGCATTAGTATCATTATCATTACATCGGTATGGCTTTGTCCGTTTCTGCACCTGATTGAGCATTTCAACGAATAAATCCACAGCGTACTTATACAACCTACGATTCATTTGAAAACTCTAATTCACAATGATTTCCATTATAATCTACATAATGAACGCTCTTTAGGTTTCGATGAACGTGATTAGTTAAATCCCAAGTTTTCACATCCACATTACCCTTCAGTAAATAGATGCGTATTAACTGCCATATAAGTTTCCTTAATTTCATACTAAATATCAAACCATTTTTTACACCATTCCTTAAACGTAAACATACAATCATCTGACGTTACGTCAAGAATACCAACATTTTTCTCACCTATTTCATTGACATACGTTTCCAAACGGCTCTCAGAATGCTCGCTGAAATAAACATCGTATATGTCTATGAAATCGACAACAAGGCTCTTGGTTTTCGTTTCCGTTACTCCAAGTGTTCTGCCCTTCTTCTGAATAACGCTGCTAACCTCCAGACCTTCATCCACTATTATAATCACCTCACACTCAGGCAGCGTGATACCCTTCTTGAAAATATCGGATGCTAAAAGCACACCACCTTTAGGCTGTGAAAGAAATTCATTCTTTCTCCGCTCTCGCTCTTTGTTTTTCGTCTTTCCGCTAATAAACGGATGGCCAACCCTCGCTGAGATTGTCTCGCCATGTTCTATACTTTGAAAAAGAACAAGCGTTTTCAACTTCAATTTCTCTAACACCCTAATCACGTTCACCAACGTACTATTACGAACATCTGAGTTGAATATCAGCGTATCTCGCAAACTCCTATAATCGTCATCATCTAACTTATAATCAATCTCATTATGATTAACAGCAAAAAGAAATACCTTGTAATCAGAAAGCACGTGACGCTTTCGCAATTCCTCTTCAGTAATACGATAAACTATATCACCAGACCATTGTTGTAGTTTCAAATTCTGCATCGGTGTCTCACTCTTATATGGAGTGGCTGAAAGCAATAGCAGGTAATCTATATTTTTACAACTCTTATATAACTTCAAACGACTATCGGATGCATTATCATGAATCTCATCTACGGAAAGAAATTTCAAGTCCTTCATAAAGTTCTTCAATTTTTTCTTCTTATCCTTATCACCACATCTTTCGGATAGCGTTGATTGTATCGTTTGCAACATTGCTACAGTAACCCTACAAGATGTATCTACGTGACCAGCACGAATCTCTCCGACCTCAACACCGCCATAACGCTCAAAAAACCTCTTGATGTCTCCAACCGCCTGAGTAAATAAATCGGTAGAATCTACGCAAAACATAAAGTTACCTTCATCACTCGCAAGAAATATCCGCAGAATCTCAGACATGATGAAGGTCTTTCCACCTCTCGTTGGAACTTGTATGATGCCGAATCTACGTTTGTAAAATGCTCTTACTGCGTTTGCCTGGTGTATGTACTTTCCGCTCATCCTATCATCTATCACTATACCTTCAGGCAAATCAAAATCATAATCTTCAACCTCATAACTAACTCCGTGCTCCTTCAAATACCGAATCAGGGTTGGAAACATACCAATCTTAAATACGAACTTATTGCGGTCATACATCATAATCGTTTGCTGGTAAGCGTATGGATTAGGATTGCGAAAAGTTAATGCTTTCACAACATGACGTATGCCATTTTTGGTTGAGAGTTTGAAACTGTAGAGAAAGTTGCTCACCCTCGTTATCTTAACATCTACTTTTTCCATTATCAAATTCACTATATAGGTAATAACGCTGGAGGATTAAAAGAAAAGCAGCCCAACTTCACAGTCAGACTGCTCAAATAACAATCATTTTAACTTATTGAGAAATCATTGTTTTTAATGTAGAAAAATTTATAATGCAAACATTCATTCTATTTTCTTTTGGATGATTTGTAGGAAAAGTTGAGTTTAACCCCCTACCCCCGAAATATATATTTGATGCTATCCTTTTGGATTGATAGACTTGGGTTGTGAGTGGTTTACCCCCAATTCATCCGTGCACATTGCCCAAGCGATTAAAGATGTATCTGCGCTGCTTATTGAATCTTTCGCCAGCGAGTTGAATCACCTACCTAATAAACCTTGTAAAGAAATATATGAAAAATGCCTGCTAAGCACTTATTTCTCGTTATCGGTAAACTCGTACCTAATCGGAATTTGAAACGCTTACAACCATGTTAGCAAAAGAAATTCCCTACTATCTTCACAGACAATAGGGAATCGGAAAATGTAATCTTAAAATTTACACAAGTATGAGTCAACTACATTTTGAAATCTCTAATATAACCAAGATAGTGCTTTGCTCTCGTTATCAAGACATACACCAAGTTATACTCTTGCTGGGCTTGCCACGGAATCCTCATCGCACTCTTCAAGAACAACTTTTCTTCGCAAAGAACAAACACCCTATCGCTCTCCAATCCCTTCGACTTATGAATGGTGCTGAGGCAAATACCACTTCCATTGTCGTCTTGGAATATCTGTTGAATATGATTCATCACCTCTGCGCAGGTAGTCAATCCCTCAGAAAGAATCTCAATTGCTTGAACCTTATCTTGGTAAGTTCTATGCATTTCACTTTCCTCCGCCTCTGCCTTCGTGCAATGCGTCTTTTTCATCACTCGTTCGTCTATCTTGTTCAACTCCTTCTCAAAGTAAGGATAGCAATCCACGATGTTCTTCTTATTCAACTTTTCAATCATCTTAATAAGGTTCATACCTATATCACGACCTTTTACATATGCCTTTATACCTGATGCGATGTATTGGATGCAAAGTTTAACCAGAGGTGCGCTGGTACGGCAAAGTACCATATCTCCATCCTTAACATCCTTCAAAGATGCGTTCTGCTCAATAGTTCCAGCATCAGCGTTATCCCTTGCCTCAATCTGCGGAACATATTGTTTAGCAAGCGCAATAATATCCTTATCACATCGGTAGCAAATAGACAGCGGCAGTTTCGCTGTACGTGGTAAACTCTTCAGCAGGTTGAAACTCTCTTCATCCGCTCCGCTGAATCCGTAAATGCTTTGCATGCGGTCACCTACGGCAATAAATCTACCACCCTTCTTAATACACCGCAAGAAAAGAGAACGCTGGGCGGCATTAAGGTCTTGACACTCGTCAATAAACACCCAATCGTATTGCCACATTCGTACATTTAGAACGACTGGAAGGTACACCATGTCAGTAAAGTCAATGATGTCGGTGTTCTTCTTTCCCCATTCGATAATCTGCCAGGCAATCTCGCATTCATTATCTACTATGTAAAGTTGGAACTTGTACGCCACGTCATCTAACTCGCTTATTGACTTACAAAGATTAACCCTACCAAGGTCTATCAACTGAAGAATGTTGCGTTTCCAATCCTCTTTAGCGTCATTCCCGAACGCATCAGAGGTCATATGGAAAATACCCTTTTCAATATTGCCGTTGAGATATGCCTTGTACTTGGTATCTTCTATTTGACTATGGTAGTAATACATTAACTGCTTTGCGCCAAGACTATGGAGTGTCTTGATATCGCAGTTAGGTTTATTACCAATTTTCTTCTCCAACTCCTTGACGATTGACTTATTGAACGCCAAAAACAAAATCGTCTTGTCCGTTGGGATAATGTTGATTGCATTAACTATGGTGGTGCTCTTACCGCTACCAGCCACTGCTTCTACGACTGCGTTGCCATGGCAACTTTTGATAAATTGATAAACAGTCCTTTGATACTTACTTGGAACGAAAGCCATAATTGTGTAAATTTTATTGTTAATAATAATCTTGCTAAATTATAATTCTGGTACAAAGTTACGGACTTTATTTTAATTAGCAAAACTTTTTGCTAAAAAATTTTGGTAAAAACCAAAAAAAAAATTTTTATTTTCTTTGTTAAAAATTAAAAAATCCCCAATTATTTCGCAACAATTGGAGACTTTTCACTATTAGTATTATGAAAGAATTTACACGTTCATTATAAGGTTATCATCCAAGGAAAGTTCTTCTAACCTCTTTTCTATGGGTGAGCAATAAGCGAAAACCACTTTGCTGCCCTTTAACCTTATACACTGGCGGTATCTACTACACAAATCATTAAATCGCTGCGAGCAATAAATATTATAATCGCTAACACATACTTGCCACCAAGTGTTTGTTTGAGGCTCGTTACTATCTTGATAAGCATAAGCAATTACGCCATCGAACTCGCTCTCAATCTCTTTAACGGCTTTATATATGATACCTTGAACGCTCATACTACTATCTTGTAATCTTTCTCGTTGATACTAATTTAGGATTGTCTTCCAATATCATCCACTCGTTTACATATCCGACATCCTGACCTTTAGCAATATCAACTCCAACATACAACTTATCCGCTCCCATTAGTTCTTTACACCAGTATGTCCAAAACCACCTTCACCTCTCTCCGTATCTTTCGGAATCTCTACTACAAACTCAGGTACGGCTGTAACATAACGATGTAATACCAACTGAGCAATTCTATCTCCAGGATTGATTTCAAAGTAATCTTTTCCAGTATTGAAGAGAATCACACCAACCTCTCCACGATAATCTGCATCAATAGTGCCAGGTGAATTAAGAACAACAATGCCGTGTTTTAACGCTAAACCACTGCGGCTCCTGACTTGCGCTTCAATTCCAATCGGTAAAGCAATTTTAATACCAGTTGGAAACAAATGACGCTCTCCTGGTTTTAACACATACGTTTCACCGATATTAGCACTCAAATCCATCCCTGCCGCTCCTTCTGTCTTATACTCAGGCGCAGAGAAATTCCCTGAGTATTCCATCAAGATGTTTACTTTGTCAATTAAATTTTCCATATTTGTAAATAATAAGTTTTACAATCTTTATTTATAACTATGTAAAGAAAAGCCTCAAACGTATCTCTACGCTTGAGGCTCCAACGCTTGACAAACTGTATGACCAACCTTAAATAACTATGCAAATTTGAACGCTACCAACTGACGAACTGTGAGTTCAACGCTTTCATTGTCCTTCAAGTTCTTCGCTACAATCTCGCAAGCCTTTACGTCAGTTGTAATGTTTGCAATCTTACGAACGCATTCATTATACTTACTACGTGCGTCTGCCTCTTCCTGCGTAGCAGCGGCATTCTTGCAGCAACGGCTCTTGTAACTTTCTGGTGAGAATGAAGAAATGATGCCAGCGTTGTTGGTATCGGGAACTCTTGTTTCATCCCACTCATAAAACTTGTAGTCCAAGTCAATCTTCAAATCGCCAGTCCAATACTCAGGAACATCGTGAGTTGGAGCATCACCACACTCCTTCAGAACTGCGTCTGCCTCTGATTTAGCAATATCAAGGTCTGCGTTGAGAGCAGGAATAACCACGCTGTTCAGTTGCTCCTTAATTTCCTTACCGCTCTTACGGAACTTGATTTTTGTCTCATATCCGTTCAGAGCATACATAATATCAGACTTTTCAACGCCATTAGCGTCAGCAAAATCCTGAATCTCTCTGTCAAGTGCTACAACCTTCTCAGCCTTTTCGGTTTCGTCTGCCTCATCAGCCAATTCGTTGACGACACCCTTCCAAACGTCAAGTTGTTCAATACCAATCAGGCTGATAATCTCTGCCTTTTCAGCATCGGTTTTTTCATCCTCATCCTCTTCTTCGGTTTCTTCAACCTCTTCAGTTTCCTCTTCGGTTTCTTCCTTCTCAATGTTCTTGTCGCCATCACCGCAACCCTTCTTCATATCATCCTCTTCTTCTGTTTCTTCGGTCTCTTCAACCTCTTCTGTTTCATCAGCCTTACTTACTTCATCACCAAGGGCATCCTGAGGATTGGTAAACATGTTCATGATATTTGCCTTACGCTGAGCAAGGTGCTGCTGAAAAGCAGCCGTTACATTTGCATTCATAAAATAAATTCTTTTTAATTGTTTATAATTTGTTATTTAATCATCATACCATAGAAATCTTCCAGAGTATATGACTTTTTATAACTGAATTTATTTTTATTGTCGTTCACGTCTATTAACATGTTTCTCAATAAATCACCGCAAACGCTTATACCGTTGTACGTTTCCAAGTTCAACCAAGTCATCTTTAGGTTGAATAACACTTTCCCAAGCGTATCTTCATAACCAATATTAGCAAACTTGGAAAACCTATCTGCAATCCACATAGCCATCGCTGTAAGCGGTGTACCTTCCTGCGGCTTGGTATATGGAGTTATTGAATCAATGAACTTTCGGAATGCAACGTCACCAACACCATTCTTAATCTTTGGAATGTTATCCGACTTATCCCCCATGATTACTTTATAGAGAATAACCTCAAAAGGAATAGTTGGTTCAACCATAACATCTGCCTCCATTCGCTCGTTCCAATACACCTCTCTATCTGGAGTACAATAAAGATGAAGATTTTTTGAATTGTTATTAAAGATTGCTATATTGGTATCCATTATCTGACGAATATCGGAATCACCAGTAATAATCACGCAAGGCTCGCATTTTACCTGCGTGTAATAGATACTCCATATGTATAGCAAATCATCCCCTTCTGCTCCCGCAACCCTACTAACAATCATCCCCTTCTTACGCAAATACTCTTCAATAGTGTCTATCATTTGACAGAACTCTTGATAATAACTCGCTCTTACTCTCGTCAGGGCATATTTATAATCATCATAGAACTTATACCGCCAACTGTGAGAATCTATAACGATTGTAACGCTATCGGGTTGCTCCGAAAATCTACGGACTGATGCGCATAGGTCTATGATTATTTTACGCAAGAAAACCTGCTGTTTCTCTTTGTCCAGCAAGGCTTCACGGATAGCGTTTTCATTTTCTTCAGCAGTCTTTTTGCGGTCTTGGTAATACATTGACCATACTGAAAAATCACGATGTATTAAATAATTTCCGTCAAATATCAAATTAACCTTTTCTTTCATAACTACTAAATACCATTTATTTCAAATACAGCATTGGTGATGCTACTAACTATCTCTAATGTATTAGCACCGCTTAAAGCCTTGCTAAGCACCGCTTTTAGCGTTTGAGTTATCTTCCCAACTATCTCCTTGGAATCGTCTTTAGCAACGTCAGGAACATTGGTTTTCAGGCTCTCGTTTTCTTTTTCAAGTTCAATTACTCTTCCCTTCTCCTTTTTCAACGCTGTTTCCAACTCTTGAATCCTATTCTTATATTGATTCATTAGTTTTCCGTTTTCCTGCTCTGAAACTGCTCTCTCCTTCTCCTTACTATTGAAATTTTCAATCTCTTTTTTGAACTCCTTAATTTTCTTTGGACTAACTTTCCCCTGACGGATATGCGGAATGATAGTTAATTTATCACCACCAACAGCCGTTTTCAATCCGTTGATTAACTGGATTGGATAGATGTTTCTACCCTCTCTATTGGTAGTTGGCATATCAACAATATAACCAATGTTCAATTGGTTATTGTTTTCCCATCTTACCCACTTACCTTTTTCAAGTTTGTTATTCTTCATATTGGTTGTTTTTATTTATAAAAACTTTGACGGCTACTTTCACAAGCAACCGTCAACTCCAAAACCTCTATATGACAAAATGCAAAAATCTCAACTTAACAACTTAACTCCGCTTGCCGCTTTATACTGATTCTGTTGGATTGGCTTATGAATATCTGTATTGTAACCATCCTTACGACCTGCACTGCGAGCACTATAAACTCCAGCGGAATGCGATGAACCCTTATTAACACTTCCAACCTTACCAAATTTCTGATTAAGATATTCATCAATAGCAGTATTACAACGAACTGTAAGTGCAGTAACCTTGCTATGGAAATCAGGCTCATTCTTCTTATCTTGTTCGTGAATCTCAGTCAGTTTCTTATCCAACCCCTCTACAGCACCCATAAGGTAGCCACGCTGATAGCGGTCTTTAGAAGGCTTGCGATAAAATGATTGATACTCAGATGTCTTTTGATACTCCTTAAAGCGGTCTTTTGAGAACTCAACGAAACGCTCTGCAAGCATATTAAACATCCACTTAACAACCTCCATGTTTTCCTTCGTACCGACAATCATCAATTTCTTATAAGAATTGCCGTACATGAAGCACTTACAGAAATTCCACTTACAAATAACGTACCAAAGACGATATTCCCACATACCACCTATTGACTTGTAAGTGTACCCTGAAAGTAACTCGTGATTTGGTTGCTGCTGCTTCTTTTCCTCTTCTTCAGATTGACTAACCTCAGACATGGTTAGATTGTACTCTGTTAGTAATCTCTGAATTGCTGCTGCTGCGGCTGCTGCCTCACCTTCGCTGTTAATAGCCTTTGCGCCATCGTACAATTTCTGTAACTTACGCAATTTTTTCAATACGCTGTCTAAATCCATGATAAATTTTGTTTTAGTTTACAAGTTCTATCAAGAAAAACTTTGCTAAAAAATAAGTTGGAGAATTATCACAACCCTCCAACTCCGTTTATGAACTAATTCAATTCAAAATTTATCTACTATTATGCATTTTCGCCATCATGCGTATCTACATACATTTGAGTACTGGTATCGGCATGCATACCATCCCAGATAGTTTTCGTTTCCTGCGGATATTCAAGCGTATCAGTAAGATGGAATGTCCAGCCGTGTATCTCGTATTGATTAACACCCGACTTTGCGAAAACAACTCTGTAAATATTACCAATAGTGCCTCGCAAACTCACCTCTCCGTTTGCATCGGTAGTGGCGGTGTACATATAGTCTCCATTTACCGACTTAATCTGCACAGCAACTGAAGATAGCGGATTGCCGTTGCTATCTTCCACAATGACTACAGCCGTACTATTAGCAGGGTCAGGATAAATGAAATGCTTAAATAGGTTTCCAAACCTACCAAAGCAATGAGTAAAGTTTCTCATCAATACATAATATTGAAAGTTCCATCTACTATCTCAAGGCAATCACCCTCGTTGATATAGACATACTCAGTTTCTCCTACGGAAAAAGCCATGCCGTCACCGCCCATACCATTAAGACGGATATGACCATAGTCATCGCCTACGTTCTTAACACGAACAAAACCGCAAACCTCTTCAGAAAGAACTCCCTGAGTGAAATCCTTTGCAAAACCTATACAACTGACCTGCTGAGCAGATGCTGGAACATTAATCGACTTCATATTGTTTATCTTTTTGTTTATTCTTTTTAATACTTGAAGAAATAAAAACTGAGCCGCTTTCTCAAGCAGCCCAGCCTCTCATCAGTTACAGAAAAAATTTATTACTCTTATTCTTCACTCATCGTTCTACGAATCCATCCGAAAAAATATTGCTTGTTAGCAGGTCTCTTTTCGCAGATGCTAATGTAATACTTAATCTTTTCAATTCTGCGTGCATTGATGTAGTTGATGTATTCGGTTGTATCTCTATAATACACCATACTATCTCTCAACATATCAATGCTGTCTTGCTTCTCCTTTAGAACTTTGAAAACTGAATCAAGTTTCGTTGTATTCTCTATACGAATTGTTTCAGGCTTCAATTCCGTTGGGATAGTGTCTGGCTCCTTACCTTGGTGGTGTAATCCCTTGGTACAACCGCAGGACATGCTTAGCAAAAGAAATAAAGCCATTAGCAAAAAATAACAACCTCTTTTCATATTCTCGTTACTTTATAGAATTTAACATTTTTAGCAAAACCTCATCCATCTTGCCAGTTTCCTTCATCTTAAACTGACGCTGCTGGAGTTTGATTGAAGTGCCTACTCCAGCGTTGACTCCGAAATCGTAAAGTTCATTAGCAACCTCTTGACGTTTGATTCTATCTCCCCAAATCGGTGTCCAATAATTATTACGATATAGAGTGCGAACTTGTTGCTGAAGAACTACGTTTGACGAAAGATTTTTTGGAAAGTTCTTTTCCTTCTTTGCTCCATCTATCGTTGCCCATCCAGCCCATTTAGGATGCGCCCTGCGAGAAATCCCCGCATAGGTCTCGCCACCTCTATCATTCGGGTCATTGACGTAACCGCCTTCAAATTTAGCAGTACGCTTATAAGCAATTTCAAAGTTTGCCATAATTATCCTCTCCTATAATCAAATCCTCAATATCAAGACAAGTGGTACTGAAGAAACGCTTAATTTCTTCTGCTTTCTTCTTACCATCCATCTTCATATATTCAGGCAAAATACCATTATTCAAAAGGTACTCTTTGAATCCGTTTTCAATATCGGCAATTCTCTGAGCCTTGATAATCGCCTGCTGCGCCCAATCTGGAATTTCATCCATGTAGGTCTTATTCTCGCAAGCAATACGGAACAAATCCATTTGCGCTGGATTAAGAATCGGAAAGTTACCCTTGAATGGAAGCAACTGACTTGGACGTTTTTGGTCTATGTACAGCATAGTGCTATTTATAACATCCCAAAGCAATATTCTATTAGTCTTTTCCATATTTTATTATTCAATTGACGTTATTACCTTTGTTCTGTTAAGAATTACATTGAATCCATGGTTGCCTGTATTTCCGTTATGAACATAAATACCATCGTATCCCATCATCGCTGCATAAATACCCACAACACCCATAGTACTGCTACCGCCATCACGTGGTCCAATATCTTTAACCTTGTTATAAATAATTCCACGAAGAGAATCTAAACCACTTGCAGCGGATGTCTCTTTATCATACTCCGCTTTCTTATCATACCATTGCTTCTGATAATCTTGAACTTCGTCCTTCATCTTCTTAATTCTATCAGATGAATTAGCAATAGCGTGCTTTACAGCCTTATCTACAGTACTAATACAATTAGTTTCCATGAATGTCTTAAAACGCTCAGCATGGTAGTTATAAGGTTGTGTCATTGCATTCTTACGCTTAATGGCGTTATTATCCCATCCGTATCTGGTGATTGATAAGGATTCACCGCCTATTCTAAATACAGCGTATTCTTTTTCATCGCCAATCTCAACCTTACCACCATTCTTGATAACCCAATCAGCCATATATCCCAAAACGAATTTGTCATATTTAGGATAATCAGGATGATTTTGAGCATTTCTATTACCCCAATTTGTTCCGTCAATTTCCGTGTACATATCGGTAATAGCATTCTCATCATAATGGAACTTTTTATGCACTTCATCCTTGATGATATCAGAGGCACGCATAAGAGTATCTTCAGCAGTCATCCACTTCTTCTTAATTCCATCCATCTGCTTCTTAATCTTATCAATAGCAGCCTTATCGGCAGGTTTCATCTGAGGTGGATTATCTTGAATTTCTTTCAAAAGGTCATCAAGGTCAACGACAACAGCATCCTTCTCCCATGCCAACTTCAAAACAGCATCCTTACCATAATTAGCATAATCATCAGCGTCCTTATAACCTTGGGATTGCTTGTAGTTTGTATCGGTACTCTTGTTGTCTATATTATCATCAGGATTGTACTTGACTGCGTTCCTATTTGTAGAACCACCGCTTTTCTTATTAGCGGCATTAAGGTCATTCAACCACTTCTGGTTAGTGTCATCGGTATGAGCATAAATTCCTTGACCCCAAGCAGCCATAGTTCCATAATAACAATTATCATCATAACGGAACAAATCGCAGAACTCCTTACCGCTCTTATTACCCTCAGCATGATTACCACGGAACATAATTGGATAAAGCGATTGCTTGGCTGCTTGCCAAAACTTACTTTCTATAACAACATTAGGTCTGCCATCAAACCCTCGTTCTTGACAAATTCTTGCAAGCAACCTCCAACCGACTTTTTTATCACTGTAATTCAGTGCTCCATCCTTACTGTAACCACAATCCTTTACAACTTCATCAAGCATAGCATCTAAATCCTTATCATCAAACTCAGCATACATTTCTGTCGCTGGTTTAAGATGACGTGGAACAATCTTGCCTGCTTTTGCTGCTTCAAGTGCTTCTTTTCGCTTTTCTTCTTTATCAATCGCATCCCTAATCTTATCAAGATTGTCGATGCGTTGAGACATAATCTTTGCAAGAGAATCCTGACCGCTATCCTTCAAGAAATTAACAATGTCATCTTTCTTCGACTTAACGACATCAATCTGATTGATAAGGTCTTTAGGTACAAGGCATTTTGCTACAAGTGAATTATACTTCAGCATGTCATTGTACGTTCTCTCTACATCGCTATCGAATGGTGGATTTTTTTTACCACCCTGCGCTCTAAAGAAAAGACACGCTCCATTATCTACACGAATGACTTCACCGCCAGCGTTGATACGACAGTTGTCATTTTTATAGACATCCCAGTTAGCAAGCAGTACATCCGAAATAAAACCCTCACCCATCTTCGCAAAATCGTTTGAACCAGGCTCTCTTGTTCCTGGAACGAATCTGCTCAGCATGGTGATATCAGAATCGGAATCAGCGTCATAAAGTTCAAAATTAGGAGTTTTCTGCCCAAGAATGTTGTAAAGCATATTAGAAAGGTATTCCGAACGTACATGCTCAGCAGGTACTTTCGTTGCCCTCTTCATTATATACTCGTTACCATTCACATCCTTAACCAATTGAGCACCCGTTGAACCACCTACGGCTTTAACTACGCTCACGCTCTTAATATCGGCTGGGAATAAAGAATTAACGCTTTCCTCAAGTTTTTTCGCTGTCTTATCGTCAACCTTACTACTCTTACCAACCTTCGATTTTCTTGCGACATGCCAAGCGTAATCGGTCTTACTGCCACTCTTGGTTGCAGAATAAACGTAAAGAACTCCATCAACGTACTTTGTCTGACCAGGCACGATTGCTTTCGCAATCTCAGAATCCTGAGGAACTCCGTTCATCTGGTCATAGAAAGACTTGGAAACTTTGATACCATAATCCACGTTATCAATAAAATGATTTTGCAGTTTATAGTTGTCGCAAGCCTTTACTAAAACATCAATAGAAACGATGCCCTGAGAATATCCCAAGGCTATCGTTTCCAATGCTTTTCTATTTTTCTTCATAGAAATGTAGGCATTAATGTTTAACCAAAAAGAATTGACTCTGCTTCGTCAAGACTCATTTCATTGTCAAATCCCTTCTTTGTCTCTTCTTCTTTCTTTTCAACCTTCTTTTCAGCAGACTTTTTACCCTTCTTCTGTTCTTCTTTCTTCTCTTCTTTCTCATCCTCTACGCTGCCAAAGAGAACAGCGTCACGTGCTTTATCGCCAAACAACTTATCATACTTACCTTCTTTTTTAGCACGTGCATAAATCTCTTCAAGTTTCTCCTTTCTGTCCATCATCGCCTGACGTGAGTACATGTCTTCATTATACTCAGACTTTTCGATGTCGCTGGATTGAGCCTTGATAGCACTCAGAGCAGATACCTGCCAAGGAATATCGGTACCAATATTACCATTACCAGTCTTTCTTGCCTTTGAACCATTCTTCCACTTTGAAGCGTACTTTTCAATCAAATCCTCAAATACACGTGGAGAGAATTTATTTGGGTCTGATTCCGTTACTCTATCACGCAAGAAATCGAAAACATCCTGACGGAAATCTGCCTCTTCTTCTGGAGTAAAATGAAAACGCTTCAAAGCACCTGCAGCACGCTTTAATGGCATATTTTCATATCTATTAGCGAGAATTTCAAGAGTTTCATTTCTCGTAAAATGGATATTGCTCTTATTAGCACGTGTCAAAACAGCATGGGTATCTGGATTTTCCTCCAATTTTTCCATGTTCTTGTTTGTAGTGATAATAATCTTACCCTTCCATAGTTCCTTCTCACCCTTGGAATTAGTGAATACACGATTTTTCGGGTCAGAATCGTTGATTTTCTTCATCATTGCCACAAGCGGTTTCGACTGAGTTGTCAAAAGTTTATCAGCATCGTCAAAGAAAAGAATATGAGGATATTCAGTACCATCTGAACCAGTAAAGGTACCATTGTACTTTTCAAGAGTTTTAGCAAAAGCCTTTTCATCTTCAGCATCATCATCTGTAAGCATTACCCAACCCCAATCTGTATTCGTTGGGTCATCACCAGGTTCAAGTTCAGGCAAGGACAAATCTGGTGCTACAATCTCACGCCATCCGTATGTCTTACCTGCACCTGCTCCACCTGCGGAAATAAACAGCGGTGATGTTTCGTTTTGCGCCCAATCCCAAAGCAATCCGTTCAACTCATCAGTTTTCTGTTGAGCCGTCAAATACCCTGGAACAAGTTTAGGGTCACGCTGATAATAATCTCTGAAGGTGTCGTATTTTTGACGACCTGAAAGTGTGTCTAATTTGAATGTCTTCTTTACCAAAGGACTGTTTTCGTCAAGCCACGCTGGGTCTTCACCTCCATCGAAAACCTCTTTCATGATTTTCTCGTGGTCTAACCCCTTCCAATCATAATTCAATGCGATTGCTTCATCTTCGTTATTTTGCTTATTTTTATAGTCTTTCAATTCAGCATCCGTCTTATACTTTTTCCAAAGTTTTTCCAAACTACCCTTCGTCACAATTTTATCTTCAGGAATACCTCTTGCGGCTGCTTCTTCGTATGCAAGATGTCTCTTAATAGCATCTGCCTTTGGAGCAGTATTATTAAGCAACTTCAAAAGAGCATCATCGGTAACACCCTTCAAATAATTTCTGAATGTGGAAATTACAACCTTCTTACGACCTTGGCTTGTCTGAATCTCGTAATCCTTGAATTCATCAGAATTAACCTCAACCTCAGGTTTCTTGGTTTTATATTCAATCTTCGGTGTTGGTTTACTTACGTGACCACCAGCAAGGTCTGCACTGTTGACCTTCGTCTTGTCGTAATCGCTACGTGTTTTCAACTCATTGAAAGCGAGTTGGCGTAACTGCTTATCAGCCTTTGTATCGTTTACGACTTTAGACAATGCCTCAGTTGAAGCATTTTTAGCGTAATTCATCAACTCATCTGGAGCAAGGTCAGCTGCCTTTTTAGCAGAGAAATCTCCATCTTTCACTTTCGGCTGTTCGGTTGTTTTCTTTTCTTCAGTTTTTGCTGAAGATGTAGCGGCATTATTCGCTGCTGGTTTAGCACCCTTATTTGGACGCCAATCGAATTTGCCAGGCTTATACTCTGTCCATACCCAAGGCTTTGTTGGGTGCTGGTCTCCTACATTATGAGCCTTTTTCAAAATGTCGTCTTTACGCCATTGAGGTTTACCGCTTGACGTAAACCCCTTACAGATGTAATCAACACCATTGACGGTCTTTTTATCACCAATCTGAGGCTTTTGTTCTTTATTTACCATGTTGAATATAAATTAAAAGTTATACTTACTTTAACAATTTAATACTTGTTTTTTTAAGTTTCCCACTCAATTGGTAATTTTATTCCAAAGAAATCTGTCATAATTTCTTTCGTAATTCTCTGGACATTCTCAGAATCTTCGCCCCTTTCCAACTCTTGTTTAACAAGTTTACGACCACCCTTACACAGTCTCACAATTTCCTCTGCGTTACGTTTAGCGTTAAACAATTCCATAACGATATTGAAATTGTGTTTAGTGTCTTGTAAGAATTGTTTAGGTGTAATCGTCTCTCTCGCTTTCTTTAAGGCAGTAGCAAATTGCTTAGGTGTGGCATCCCAAGGAACTATAACCGCCCTGATGTTCTCGAACAATGGGTCATATATATCATCGCTTTCACTCTCCTTATTCAATCCACGATAATCTCTCAACACAGGATATGCTCCATGCATCATAGATTCAATTATGAATCCGTTTATATGGGTGCGGCAATATTTAGCGTAATGGTCAGCCCAAGATGGGTCAATGGCAAATTTAGTGTTTTGTAATTCTGTGAAAACCGCCTGACCACTCATCTGACCTCTATACTCCATACCAAATTTCAACGCACGGTTCCAAAGGGAAATTTTACCATCCAACTTATCGGGCAAATTAGGGTCACGCTTTTTGGTACACATGTAGTTACTTTTAATCTTATCTTCACTGGTCATGTACGAATACTCTATACCAGTTCCAGCAATAACTATTTTATACCAATCATCCTTCTCTCTCTTTTTATTGATATAAGGAATAGCGGCAATGAGTTCTTCCATATGCTTCATAGACTTAAACATATGCGCTGCAAAGAAATCTGTTGTACGTTTTTCATACGGAATCTTCGGCATTTTTGCTCCATCTGGAATATACCTTGGATTCAATAACAAATTTCTCCTTATCCCTATTTCAGAACAACACTGATAAGCGGCAAGGTGAGCGCACCCCAAGAAAAGAATCTTTTTCTTCAATGCAGATACGTTACAAGCCCTAACATTAAAGTAAGCATCGTGTACCAAGAAAACCTGCTTAACGGATTTTGGTAGGTCATAGAATCTCCACCAAAAATCAAACTTACCTTTCTTAACCCATTCAGAGTTTTTCGTTGGCATAAAATTCCAAAGAATGATATCAGCCGTTTCGGTTAATTTACGCCAACGCTCTAAAGCATCGGATTCATATACACCTATGCTGTTCGATGGAGGCAAGAAATACCCATAATAAGTATTGTAAAAATATCCGCTTGTTTCATCCTTACAATACCCACCAGACTGAGAATGTGGAACAATCTTTTTCTGATATGCTCCACTCTCAATCTCTCTGTACTTTCTATCGTATTGAGATTGCGATATTTGGGTAGGCTTCAATTCAACGACATCAACTTCATGACCAAGTTCATGAAACGCTTGAATCATTGAATGCATATACTCAACTATGCCTCCAAATTTTGTAATCCAAAAGGTTGATATCAATACTCTCATTTTCTGATATAAATTTCTTCAGGTAAATTCTTTTTAATATAACCCTGCTCAAACCAAAGCAATCCGCTCTGACTCTTGTAAAACTTTTTCGCCAACTCCCATTTAATATCAGCAAAATCTTCAACTGGGTATTTCTTGTAAAGATTATATTCAAGCAACTGTTCGCTGACTTGCTGACTCGCTCTACGTTTATAGGAGTGAGGAAAATCTCTGTAACAACGGATTTTATTACTATCACCGAACTTGTTCTCAACCACCTCTCTGACGAAAAGATGGAATGGATGGCCAACTCCCCAAGGTAGATACACAACAACCTCTTTATCCGACTTTTTAATGAAATTAGATACAAACTTTTCAATAGCCTTTTGTATCTCTTTCAACTTTTCCTCTCCGAAATACTCAGTCAAATAATCTCTGCCATTTTCTACGTTCAAACTATTATATTGTTTATGGAATCCGTAAAAACTCTGGTCATCGAAATCTACTGAAAGGTGATGCCAGTTCTTACCCAAGAACTCATACAACTTTTCATCTTCAGCAATTCGCTTTTGATTATTCTCAACAGTAAGTATTGAAACATCCTTATCAGAAAAAATAAGATGTCCAACGCTAAACAAAGCGTCATCTGAATGTGGCGAAATAATCAGATATTTCATTTTTCCTCTTCCCATGGTCTTTTTACAATTATTGATAGTGGTTTATTTTTTCATTACTACGTTCGTGAATTATAGTGTAAAATATATCCCTATTAACTCTGTTAGGAATCAATAGGGATGAAATATGTAAAGTGAATATAATTTTTTTTCAATGCAGCATATGAGAGTTCTACCACTGCTGCGAGGCTCATATTATTTTTTATCATGCTTCCAAGGTGCAACGCACCACCCACTCGTCAGTTGGAACTACAGCCATCCAAGCA
>AUXO012719303.1_pt1 | contig 53852 bp, 40 predicted proteins | sample 768731 | NCBI WGS metagenome assembly AUXO01 (sample SAMN02715735, study PRJNA202380) | gut metagenome | biome: sheep rumen | host: Ovis aries | place: New Zealand: Palmerston North
TTGTTATTTTTGGTTTCTTCTTTGCAACTGTTTCTTCAAGAATGGTTGGTTTAGTAGGAAGCAGTAACAACCCGGTATCAGGTATGGCAATTGCTACATTATTATTTACAACAATCATCCTTAAAGTAACAGGTGATACAGGTGCTCATGGTATGCAGGGTGCAATCGCAATCGGTTCTATCGTATGTATCGTAGCAGCAATCGCCGGAGATGCTTCACAGGATTTAAAGACAGGTTACCTTCTTGGTGCTACACCAAAGAAGCAGCAGTACGGTGAATTAGTTGGTGTACTTGTATCAGCTCTTGCAATCGGTGGTACATTATATATCTTAGATTCAGCTTGGGGATTCGGTTCTAAGGAATTGGCAGCTCCACAGGCTACATTAATGAAGATGATCATCGAAGGTGTTATGGACAGCAACCTTCCTTGGGGATTGGTATTAATCGGTGCTTGTATTGCAATTATTATTGAAATTATTGGAATTCCAGTACTTCCATTTGCAATTGGTATTTATCTTCCAATTCAGTTGAATGCTTGTATTATGGTCGGTGGTATCGTAAGACTTGTATTTGATAAGATGAAGAGAGAAGAGAAAGAAAAGGAAGCTATTATTACAGACGGTATTCTTTACTGCTCAGGTATGATTGCCGGAGAAGGTCTTGTAGGTATCTTACTTGCCCTCTTAGCAGTTGTAGGTGTAGATCAGGCAATTGATCTTACAGAAGTATTGAATCTTTCAGCACCAGTTGCAGATATTTGCAGCTTAATCGTATTCGCATTAATGGTTCTTCTTGTATTAAAGTTTTCAATATGGAAGAAGAGAAAAGCGAACTAAAGAATAAAAATTAGATATTGTATGTTTATGTTTGTTAAAAATTAGATTGGAATATGCGGTGAAGAGTGATTAATAGTCTCACTTTTCATCGCATTTTCTTTATGTCGATTTGGATATAAAAGGTGTGTTCATTTTTCAAAGGTATGAAATGTACACAAATAGCCTGTTGGACTGATATAGAATCTTATAAAGAAGATTTGCATATCATGTCATTATATAGTATAAAATAAGTAACATATTGTTACGGATAATCTGTTAAAAACAGATTTGAAGTTTGAAAAAGAAAAATGGGAAATAAAAAAGAAATGAAAAGAGAAACAATGAGTAAAAAAACAACGAAACATGTAAAAAAAGAAACAAATTATTTAGAAAAGATTCCGAAGAAGCCAGAACATATTTCATGGACAAAGGATGATAACGGAATTGTAACAATCAGTTATGAGAATAAGGGCATATTTAATCGAATTGCACAGAAGTTGTTTCATAAGCCAAAGATTAGTTACGTTCATTTTGATAAATTCGGAAGTTTTGTATGGCCATTGATTGATGGGAAGAAAGACATTTTGGCATTGGGAAAAGATGTAGAAGCTGAATTTGGAGAAGAAGCGCATCCATTGTATGAACGATTGGCAAAATTCTTTCAGATTATGAGCAGTTATGGTTTTGTAGACTGGATGAAGTAGAAGTTAGAAAGATATTTAAAGAAGTGACAGGGGTTGTTATTTTAGAGTATTAGAAGTGATTTTGTAGATTGGATGAACAAAGGGGAAAGATATGGAGATACGTGTATTAAATTATTTTCTGATGGCAGCCAGAGAAGAGAATATAACAAGAGCGGCACAGTTGTTGCATATTACACAGCCAACGCTTTCGAGACAGTTGATTCAGTTAGAGGAAGAACTTGGCGTTTCGCTGTTTCGAAGAAGCAATCATAATATTTTTCTGACTGAGGAAGGAATGATTCTTCGAAACAAAGCACAGGAAATTGTAGATTTGGCAGAAAAGACCAAAAATATTTTTGCACAGAAGGATGAACAAATCGCAGGAGAGATTGCGATTGGATGTGGGGAATATTTTACCATAGATATTTTGGCGAAGGTAATGGCGGAATTTCAAAAGCAGTATCCGTTGGTGCAGTTCAAAATGTTTAGTGGACATTCTGATGATATTAAGGAGCGAATTGAGAGTGGTATTCTTGATTTTGGAGTATTGTTAGAGCCGGTGGATATTTCCAAATATGAGTTTTTGAAATTACCATATATAGAACAAACAGGTGTGTATACAAGGCGGGATTCGTCTATTGCAGACAAAAAGACACTTGTACCGAAGGATATGGAAGGAAGAACGATTCTAATACCGAGCAGACCACGTGTGAAAGAACAAACAGATCGCTGGTTGGGAAGCAGCAGAGATAAAGTTAATGTTGCAGTTACGTTTAATCTTCTTTATAATGCCTTGCAATTGGCAAAAAATGGTATGGGTGATGTATTTGGAATAAAGCTCGATATGAACGTAGATGGGATTGTGTTTGTGCCATTTAAGGAAAAGATGGAGTCTGGACTTGTATTTGTATGGAAAAAAGGGCAGATACATACCGCAGCGATTGTAAAATTTATGGAGGCACTTGAGAAATACGTAGAAAGCATAACAGCAGATAAAAACTAAGTATTAGACGATTTTCTGGATACAAGATATGATAGAGCAAACAGATAAACATAGAATAAGCAACGAACATTAGGAAAAGGTTGCGAATGTAGTTTGTTTCTTGAAAATAGTATACAGAAAGTGAGTATCTTATGACAATTGATGAAGTGTGTGTAAAATATCAAATTCCAAAAGAAATTTTAAAATTATATGAAAGCTGGGGATTGTGTGGCGAAGTAAAGAAGGTCATGCAGGATTGGAAATACGATGATACGGATATTGAGCGTTTGAGTCTGATTATGACACTACATGATATTGGATTTGATTCACAGGAAACAGAACAGTATATGAGACTGTTTACACAGGATTCAGATACGGTAGAACAGCGAATGAAAATGATTCAGCAGAAGCGAAATCATACATTAGATGAGATTCATATGAAAGAGAAGCAATTAGAGCGGATGGATTATCTTCGATATATGATGGATAAAGAGAAAAATAGCTGATATGTGATATGTTAGAATTTTCTGTCGACAGCCTTTTTCTGTACTTGTGAAAAATGAAAAGGAGGCTGCGATTATGTATAACTTGGAAATGTTGCCGTTGGTAGAATTACATTTGCATCTGGATGGTGCAATCACTCCGGATATTGCGAAAAATTTGGCACAGATACAGCATATAGAGATTGATGCGTGTGTTCCATTAGAACGGCAGTTGTCTGTATCAGAAGATTGTGAAAGTTTAAACGAATTTTTGGATTGCTTTAAACTTCCCGTTTCTCTGTTACAGACACCGGAAGCGATGGAACTGGCTGTCCTTTTGGTTGCAGAACAATTGCAAAAAGAGCAGGTAATGTATGCGGAACTTCGGTTTGCACCACAATTGCATACGCAGAAAAAGATGACGCAGGAAGATGCCATTTGTGCAGCGTTAAAAGGCGTACAAAGGAGTCCGATACCGTTGAATCTGATCTTATGTTGTATGCGCGGTGCAGATAATAAGCAGGAAAATTTAGAAACCATACGTTTGGCAAAAAAGTACCTGACAGATACGGGCGGTGTTGTTGCAGTTGATTTGGCAGGTGCAGAAGCATTGTATCCGACAAAGGATTACAAAGACGTATTTGCAGAAGCACGAAAGCACAAGATTCCATTCACAATTCATGCAGGCGAGGCTGCCGGAGCTGACAGTGTGGCATATGCCCTTGCATTTGGGGCGGCACGTATCGGTCATGGTGTCCGCTGTATATCAGATGGACAGATTCTTGAGCAGTTAAAAAAGAAGCAGACATGTCTGGAATTATGTCCGACAAGTAATCTCCTTACGCATGCAGTGGAACGCTCACAAGTGTATCCGATCATGCAGTTTTTAGAACAAGGGGTACGTGTTACATTATGCACGGATGATGCTGCCATTTGTAGAACCAGCCTGCGTAAGGAATATGAAGCAATGTGTGGACAGTATCATTTGACGGACAGGCAGGTGGCACTTTTAATAGAAAACGGAATAGATGCCGCATTTACAACAGATACAGTAAAACAGGAACTAAAACGGAAACTGTATAAAATTGTACAAAATTAAAAAATGAGGAATAATTCACGATATTTTATTGACAATTTGTTTCGACGTGTTAAAGTAAGAAATGTATATATAAAGAAATATTTTATATTCTTTATAAAAAATTTAGCATTAAAGAATGGTATGTGCAGATTTATGCGCAAAAGATTATACAACGTGTTTATTTGATAGAAAATAATATCGTTATATCGAAGGTACATTTCTTATGGGAGGAAACATTTTATGACAAAAGAACAATATGGCAGAGCCAATCGGGCAACCTTTATGATTATGATGCTGGTTATGGTGGTATCTATGATTAGTCTCATAGCAGACATTGCAGGACATGAGACATCACAGTTGCGTATTATTTTACAGGGAGTCATTATCGTAGCGTCTGCAATTGCATTATTGTGTCTGTTTACAAAAGGCAGATATGAACGTAAGAGCGGTGTATTTATGGTTATTGTCGGAACGGTTGTTTACGTGGCAGAGATGCTGATGCAGCACCAGCCACAGATTTATGTGATGGCTTTTCCAATGATTATTGCGGCAATGCTTTATCTGAGCAAGAGAATGATGGCATTTGGAAATGTGATTGTTGTTGTTGCAAATACAATTAATATTGTGAGACATATGGCAGACGGCTCTATTGCTGCAGAGGATTTAGGACTTGAAATTGCAATTGTACTTATCTGTATTGTAGCTTCCGGAATGGTTGTTGCATTATTACAGGCATTTCATACAGAACAATATGATGCAATTCGTTCCAATGCAGAACAGATGAAAAAAGACGCTGATAAGATGCAGTATGTTGCTGAAAAACTGTTAGGAAATATTACGACTGTTTCAGGCTCAATGAATGTATTGTCGGCTTCGATAGATAATAGTAATACAGCAATGGAAGATATTGCAGCCAGTACAGAAACAACTGCAGAATCTGTTCAGGAACAGGCTGTAAAATGTAGTGAAATCAAAGAATTAATAAATTCTGTATCACAGGAAACACAGCAGATGATTGAGACAGCAGGAAAGACAACAGAAAATGTTACGGAAGGTGTCAAAGTTGCCGACGATTTACTGTATCAGGCTGACAAAGTCAAAGAAAACAGCACGGTTACGGTACAGAGTACACAGCAGCTTAGCGAAAAGGTAAAAGATGTCAGTGAAATTATGGAGACTATTTTCTCAATTTCTTCACAGACGAATCTGTTAGCGTTAAATGCTTCTATTGAAGCAGCGAGAGCAGGTGAAGCAGGAAGAGGATTTGCAGTTGTTGCGGAACAGATTCGTACGCTTTCAGAAGAAACACAGAATGCGAGTAATCAGATTACAGATATTATCAAAGAATTAACAGAATATGCCAATGATGCAAGTTCTAATGTTGAGGAAACGATGGTATCAATTGATAAGCAGAATGAACTGATTCATACGAGTCAGAAGAAGTTCCATAATATTGCAGAGGCAGTATCTGAGTTGACGGGTGTCATTCGAAACGTAGAGTCAGAGATTGGAAATATTATCGACAGTACAGATATGATTGCGTCTAATATTGATCAGTTGTCTGGCGTCAGCGAAGAGATTGCAGCAAGTTCATCAACCGGTTTGCAATTATCGAATAATGCAGTAGATGAAATGCAGAAGATGAGTGATTTAATGGAAGATATGAAGCAGGTAGCATCTCAGTTAAAGCAGGATTAAATAATTTAAATATGAGACAGACAGGAGCATTTTCTAAGAATGGAAAATGCTCTTTTTTTGAGCAATTTGAAATCTTAATTGGATAAATAAATTGCGCAAAATTAAAATGGAAACAAAATTTTATAATTATTTTATTTACAAAATTAAAATATAGTGATAATATTTAACAACACGAAATAGATAACATTGTTAAGTAATTTTAGGAGGAATGTATGGAGCGTCAGTATGAAAAGATTTTTCAGACTGCAATGAAGTTTCATAAGCTGAAAATCAGTTCAACATTATTGCCGGTTAGTCATTCAGAATATGTGACATTAAAAAGTATTCGTGGATGCGCTTCAAATAGCGGGAACATACCTACGAATGTAAAGGTATCAATGATTTCAGAACGGATGCACGTAAATACAACGGCAGTATCAAGAAGTCTGAAAGCACTGGAAGCAAAGGGCTGGATTGAGCGGACGGTAAATGTACAGGATCGCCGTGAGACTTATGTAACATTAACGCCGCAGGGAGAACAACAGCTGCAGGAATGGGAAAATATTATCTGGGAGTATACAGATGCAGTATTTGCACAGGTAGACGAAGAAGAACTCATTCGTATTGGTGATTTCCTAGATGAATTGTATGAAATTGCGAAACAGGAACTAGACAAAAGAAGAACATAAATATGCAGGAAACAGCCGAAAATGAAAAAGTAAAAAGAAACAAACACAAAAAAGAAAGGAATGTATTATGGGTAGAATGTTAAAAAGTGTTGCACCATATTGGAAATCGGTGTGTATCATTATGATTTTCTTATTTCTACAGGCATATTGTGATTTATCATTGCCGCAGTATACCTCAAAAATCATTGATACAGGAATCCAGAATGGTGGTGTAGAACATGTTCTTCCAGAGAAGATTACGAGTGAAGAATATGAGCTTGCAAAATTATTTATGACAGAGGAAGAAGTAGGACAGTTTGATGAAGTTTATGCACAGGAACAGGATGTGTATGTCCTACAAGAGAAAAAGAATAAGAAATTAGACGAACTTGATGATACATTTGCGATTGCAATGGTATTAAATCATCAGATGTCTGCAGTGACAGAAACACAGTTCAAAGCACAGATTGCAGGGCAGTTTGCAAATCAGCCGGGATTTGATGCATCAATGTTAGATACAATGTCCCTTGAACAGCTCGGACAGATGATGGGAATGTCGATTCCGACATTTACCAAAGAGCAGGAAAATGATAACGGTGAACTCGTAGAAAATACGTATATTGATATGAGAAAAATTCTTCAGGGAATGATTGATTCAGGAAGAATGAAGCAGGAAGATATTATTACGATGCGCAATCAGATTGAGACACAGTTTGAGAGTATGGGAGAATCCATGGTGAAATCTATGGCGATTGCATATGCGCTGGATATGGATGAGAGAGCCGGAGTAGACATGGACCGGTTACAGACATCTTATATGTGGTATGCAGGATTCCGTATGGTTGTTATGGCACTTGCAATGGCATTTGCAACGGTAATGGTCGGATTCGTGGCATCGAAGGTCGGTGCCGGTATCGGTAGGGATTTGCGTGGTGCAGTCTATGAAAAGGTTATGAAGTTCTCTAATGCAGAAATGGATAAATTCTCAACGGCATCTTTAATTACCAGAACAACCAATGATGTGCAGCAGATTCAGCTTGTGATTGTTTTAACACTTCGAATGATTCTGTACGCACCGATTCTTGGTATCGGCGGCGTTATCAGAGTATTTCAGACAGGAGCCGGAATGGAGTGGATTATCGGTCTTGCCGTACTTGTTATATTAGCATTGGTTATGCTTCTGATGGTCATTGCAATGCCGAAGTTTAAGCTGATGCAGAAATTGGTCGATGCGGTCAATTTGGTATCCAGAGAGATTCTTACCGGTCTTTCCGTTATTCGTGCATTTGGCAGGGAAGACAAGGAAGAACAGCGATTTGATGAAGCAAACAAACGTCTTACAAAGACGACATTATTTACCAACCGTGTTATGACATTTATGATGCCTTCCATGACAATGATTATGTATGGTATTTCCGTTTTGATTGTATGGGTATCAACGAATAAGATTGACGAAGGCAGTTTACAGGTCGGAGCGATGACCGCGTTTATTACGTATACAATGCAGATTGTTATGTCATTTTTGATGCTGACAATGATGTCAATTATGCTTCCAAGAGCGGCGGTTGCAGCAGAGCGAATTGATGAGGTATTAAAGACAGAGATTACCGTAAATGACAGCAAACAGGCAAAGGATATTCACACAACGCAGGGAGTATTAGCATTTCACCATGTAGACTTTGCATATCCGGGAGCTGTTGAAAATGCATTGACAGATATTGATTTTGTGGCTGAGCCAGGAAAGACAACAGCGATTATCGGTAGTACCGGATGTGGTAAATCGACAGTTGTGAATTTAATTCCTAGATTATATGATGTTACAAATGGTCAGATTACATTAGACGGAGAGGACATTCGTAATATTTCTATGGAAAGTTTAAGAGAATTATTAGGATATGTTCCACAGAAAGGAATTCTTTTCTCTGGAGATATTGCATCAAACCTGCGTTTTGGAAAAGAAGATGCGACAGATGCACAGATTGAAGAAGCAGCAGACATCGCACAGGCAACAGAATTTATTGAGAGTAAACAGGCAAGATATGAATCACCGATAGCACAGGGCGGTTCAAATGTTTCAGGTGGTCAGAAACAGCGTTTATCAATTGCGCGTGCAATTGCAAAAGATCCAAAGATATATATCTTTGATGACAGTTTCTCGGCGTTGGATTTAAAGACGGATGCAGCACTTCGAAAGGCGTTAGAACCAAAGGTAAAGGACCGTACAGTTATTATTGTTGCACAGCGAATTAGTACGATTCTTCATGCAGACCAGATTTTAGTTATGGATGATGGCAGAATTGTTGGAAAGGGTACACATGAGGAATTGTTGAAATCATGTGAAGTATACCAGCAGATTGCGACATCTCAGTTATCAGAAAAAGAACTTGGAATTACAGATGAAAATGCATCAGGAAAGGAGGAGTAATCATGGCAGAGCAGACAAAAACACATAGAGGCAGAGGACCTATGGGACATGGCGGACGTATGGGAACCGGCGAGAAACCGAAAGATTTAAAGAATGCGATTAAAAAGATTCTGGCATATATCGGCAATTATAAATTTGCCATTCTTGTTGTAATGATATTTGCGGCAGCATCTACCGTTTTTAATGTCATTGGACCTAAGATTTTAGGAAAGGCAACCACAGCACTTTCCGAGGGTCTGATGCGTAAAATTCAGGGAACCGGTGGAATGGATTTTGATTATATTCGCAATATTCTCCTGCTGGTACTTGGTTTATATGCCGTAGGAGCGGTATTTAGCTTTATACAGGGCTGGATTATGACCGGTATTACACAGAAGGTATGTTACCGTTTGCGTAAGGAAATTTCTGAAAAGATTAACCGTATGCCGATGAAATATTTTGAGAGCCGTACGTATGGTGAAGTTTTATCAAGAATTACAAATGATATTGATACATTAGGAACAGGATTGAATCAGAGTATTACAACAATTATTACGGCAGTTGCTACGATGATAGGTGTCCTTATTATGATGCTTAGCATTTCACCGCTTATGACATTGATTGCGATTATTATTCTTCCGGTTTCCATGGGACTGATTTCCTTTGTTGTAAAGAAATCACAGAAATATTTCAAGACACAGCAGGAATATTTAGGACATATTAATGGACAGATTGAAGAAAATTATGGTGGACATCTGGTTGTAAAATCGTTTAATAAAGAGCAGACAATGATTAACCGTTTTCATGAAACAAATGATACGTTGTATGATTCTGCGTGGAAGTCACAGTTTTTCTCAGGAATGATGATGCCGATTATGACATTTGTCGGAAACTTAGGATATGCAGGTGTTGCGATTTCCGGTGGACTTCTTGCGATGCGTGGTGTGATTACAATTGGTGATATTCAGGCGTTTATTCAGTATGTTAAGAATTTCACACAGCCAATCGCACAGATTGCACAGGTTATTTCACAGGTACAGTCTATGGCTGCTGCCTCAGAACGTGTATTTGAATTTCTGGAAGAAGAGGAAGAAGAACAGCTTGCAGAACATCCGGTACATTTAGAAAATATTGAAGGTGTGGTAGATTTCGAGCATGTTCATTTTGGATATAAAGAAGACCAGACGATTATCAATGACTTCAGCACGCATGTAGAGGCAGGACAGAAAATTGCCATTGTCGGACCAACCGGTGCAGGTAAGACGACAATGGTAAAACTTCTGATGCGTTTCTATGATGTAAACAGTGGTGCAATTAAAGTGGACGGTCACAATATTAAGGATTTCAACAGAAGAGAACTTCGGGATGCATTTGGCATGGTATTGCAGGATACCTGGTTGTATAAAGATACGATTATGGAAAATATCCGTTATGGCAGACTTGATGCAACGGATGAAGAAGTTATTGCAGCAGCAAAGGCAGCACATGCACATCATTTTATCGAGACACTTCCGGGTGGATATCAGATGGAATTAAATGAAGATGCAAGTAACGTTTCACAGGGACAGAAGCAGCTTTTAACGATTGCAAGAGCAATTTTAGCAGATAACCGTATATTGATTCTTGATGAGGCAACGTCGAGTGTCGATACAAGAACAGAGATTCAGATTCAGAAGGCGATGGATAATCTGATGAAGGGCAGAACAAGTTTTATCATTGCACACAGACTGTCAACAATTAAAGATGCAGATTGTATTCTTGTGATGAAAGATGGCGATATTGTGGAGCAGGGAAATCATGAAGAACTCCTTGCAAAAGGTGGATTTTATGCAGATTTGTATAATTCGCAGTTTGATGAGGCATCATAATCGGTATGAACAGATATTGTATTTCCTGATTCGAAACAGTCATAAAATTCTATCGCATAAATCGTTTTGTTATGGTAGAATAGAACAATAAGATGAAGATAGGGAGGACGGTCTGTTATGCATTATGCAGTTGTGGATTTAGAAATGTGTACCGTTCCAAAAGCGGCAAGAACAAGTAAATATCATTGGTCTCAGGAAACCATTCAGATTGGTGCAGTATTATTAGATGATGCGTATGAAGTGATTGATAAATTTTGTACGTATGTATGTCCGGAAAAGGGGCATATCACGTCGTTTATCCGTAAGATGACGGGAATTTCAGATGAACATGTAAAGGATGCGCCTGTGATGCAGGATGCATTAAAGCTGCTGACAGACTGGCTTCCTAAGGAAGTAGAACTTGTGGCATGGAGTGATAGTGACAGAACACAGATTGCACATGAGATTCGTGGAAAAGGGCTGCAATGTGACAGAGAAGAATTGCTGACAACCGCATGGACGGATTGTCAGGCGATTTTTGATAAGAAGCTCAAGGCAACACGTGCTTACAGTTTGGAGCAGGCATTGAATCTGTCAGATATTATGTATGAAGATGGTGCACATGATGGTTTGGTAGATGCTTATAATACAGCACTATTGTTTGCCAAATTAAAAAAGACACCGGATTATGAGCTAAATCAGTATTATAAGTCGGCAGACGAAAAAGAAGTAGATCATTTAAGCTGTACGCTGGAAGATTTATTTAAGGGAATTCAATTGGATTCATAACAATTTGATAAACGATAAAAACATCCTAAACAGACGTTTAGGATGTTTTTATATTATAGGAATATGCTTTGGCACAGTCAAAGATAATTGCAAAAATAATCATAAAATTTAAGCACTTTCAATATATATGGGGATAGGTGTGCAACGAAAGGGTTGTTCACAAAAGGAAAGGGGGAGCGGGACTGTGTGAATAAAAAAGCAAAGGTTGTATGTATTTTAGGTGCGCTGGCAGGATTGATGTGGTTTGTCAGTCCATTTATAGTATGTGCCGGAACACAGGAAGAAGATGAACTTACCGGTGCATGTACCTTTTATGATTATGTGGTTGCACCGTATGATACGAAAGGCTGGAATCGGGATACCGACAGGCCTGACCAAAGCATTAATGCAGAAGATAATTATGCAAACGACGGACGGCAGAAACTGACAATCGGTACAAAGACACAGAATTTCAAAAAAAACAGACATGACTGTATCATAGGAGGACTCAATGTAAATACCTGTATTTTTTATAATGGTGGAAATCCGGATACAAAGGGCGTTACGTATCAGCAGAGTCTTGCAAGTTGGGGAATCGTAAGTCATTTAGAGGGCGAACACTACAAAGATGTTGTATGGAATGTAGATACGCCACCGTTATTCACCGATGAAAATTGTGTTGGAAAAACTGTGTATACAGAATACAAGTTGCGTTTTGACAGACAGAAGAAAGAAAATCATAGCACAACATATACATTAACAGATGTCATAAAACCTTCCGGGGAGTTGTACGATACACAGGCGGCGTTCTTTCCGTTAGATGATGCACCTTCTAATACATTAGATAAGGGATATGGAAAAGCTCATAATTATTATTTTGGTATGCGTTATGATGTGGATTTTACATTAAATGATTATATGGACGATCTTACCTATACATTTCTTGGAGATGATGATTTGTGGGTGTTTGTAGACGGTACACTTGTACTGGATCTGGGAGGAATTCATGCATCCTGCGGAGCAACAGTTGATTTATGGCAAACGGGACCGATTGCAGAGGAATATGCGCGTGTGCAGGACAGAGAAAAGATGAATGGAGAACAGGTGCACACACTGACAGTATTGTATATGGAACGTGGTGGAAATGAATCCAATTGTCATATGCAATTTACGCTGCCGGATACAGCGACGCTTCATACGGATGATATGACATTTGATAAAAAAGTGCACTTAGAAGACTGGGAGCAACGAACTTATCAGATTGACTTAGAGGTAGCACATGCCGGGGTGCAAAAAGAAGAGGTATATGTAAGAGACTATATCGATCGACGATTTGACTTGCTTGATGAGCAGGGAGAATGTATTTCGGCAGAGCGGCTGCAGCAGGAGGATATTGATGTGGGAGACGGCATTGCACGGTATGATACCGAACATCAGCTGGTGTATGTGGAATGGAAGATTCCGAAGGAACATGCATGGAATCAGGATATTTGGCGGAGACAGATACACGTTCAGGCGAAAGATTCATTTATTGGTGGAAATGATATTCCAACCAATGATGCCATGTCGGGAGTGACGGTTGCAGATACTCTGTACCCATTTGAACAGCCACATGTAAATGTTCGTCTGGCACTACAGCTTTTGGATGCGTCGGATGTATATTTCAGAGGTGAGAAGGCGGATTCGTTAGAAAATGTTCAATCAGGAATGTTCACGAATCCATTTACGATGGGAGAGGATGGCAATGCAATACAGGAAGGCGATATTGTACTTCACTGGTATGAGAGTGCGCAGGCATTGGCAGAGAATCAGCCGATGATAGCGGAAGATGTTGCGGCAAAGAAGGAAGCGCATACGGGGACATATTATTTGCAGGCAGAATATCTGCCATTAACGGCAGTAAATGATATGGATGCCTGTACACAGAATAGTGACGGTCACATTGCAGCAAATATTACAGTATTTGGAAATCACAACAGAACATATGCGATATATACGGTACAGGTCGTAACAGGAGCACTTCAAATCAGGAAAACAATCGACCGGACATTTGGTAACATTGGAATTATTTGTTCCAATCAGACGCATATTTTTCAGATTGCACAGTATGAAGTTGTAACAGATGAAACTGGGGAGGAATATCCCGGAGAATGTGTGGCAGTCTTTTATGTGCCAATATCATTTGATGCAAATGGAGACATAACAGAGGGAACGGAGATTGTGAGAAATTTATCAAAAGGATTCTATACGGTTACGGAAGAGGAAACATGGACACCGGAGTATAGCAATAAGAATACATTTGGAGAATATAATATTCAGGATAATGATATGTCAAATGATAAAGAAAATCGGGAGGGAACGTTGCTTTTTATCGGAAAACGCATGCAAAGTCAGGATACCCATATACATTTTTATGGACTTGATACAGACTGTTTTGGAGAATATGCAGCCGGAACGTGTGCACAGGTGCAGTTCTATAACCGTAAAATAAAATCCACGGAAGGAATTCTAGACAGTGCATCAGCATATCGAATTTTTTCATCAGGAAATTAATGTATAAATGATATACTTCGTATTGTATTCGGGCACGAAGAAAGTATCAACGACATATTGTTTAAATACGTCAGTATTATCAAACGGGAGGGGAGTCGTGAATAAGGCAGGGTGTGTACTTAGGAGAATTATTGGGAATGTCATTGTGATTATGATGCTTGCAGTCTCAGCAATACTTCTTATTCCGAGAGCATTTCATATGAAGCCTATGCAGGTATTAACAGGAAGTATGGAACCGAATTATCCCAGAGATAGTCTGATTTATGTAAAACCGGTGGCTTTTGAGCATATTCAGACGGGGGACGTTATCACGTTTTATAAGGGGGAAAATACAGTTGTAACACACAGAGTCATAGAAATTGATGAACAAACGAAGACTTTTCAGACCAAAGGAGATGCAAATGAGGAGACAGACAGTGGTGTAATACCATACGACCGTGTAATCGGAAGAGTTTGCTGGTATATCCCCAAAGTAGGCAGGATATTGTCTCTGTTGCCGGATATGGTACATGTCACACAGACACATGCACAGTTCTATGACATCACGACAATGCGTGTCAATCGCTTTCGCTGGTCAGCAGTCAACATCGCAGTCGTGCTGGATACACAAGAGGAACAGCAAGAGGAGCGTTATTATGAGCAGAAGGGAAATTCAATAGAAAATGTGTATACAAGATATGGTGGTTATGAGAATACATCGCATGTGCAAATGCATTTACAAAAAGGAGTGTCAGCCCAATGTACAGTACGCATTTTGAATCGGGATTTGCCGGTGTATCCGACACAGAATACCTATGTGCGGGTACGTCTGTTGCCGATGCTTGTTTACGATAATACACAAGAAAATGAAGCGAACAACTGTGCAGGTACAATCGCTGCAGCAGACATTGATAAATATGTAACATTTACATATACACAGGACACATATTGGAAACAGAAAGAGGTGCAGGTCGGTGAAAGAACACAAGAGTATATGTATTATACGAAGCCGCTTGCACCCGGTGCGCAGACGGAAAATCTGCTTGAATCTGTAACATGTACGTCAGAGATACCGGAAGGAATGCATTTGGAACTGGGAATATTTGCGGAAGGAATTGCAGCTTCGGAGAGTATTCCATAAATGAAAAAATTTTTGTTTGTTAGGATAAGTTTTAAGGAACATAAAAAACAGTAAGAGATAGAGCAATGCTTGTGAAAAATATAACATTAAAAATGGCTAGGATTAGAATGATTTGGAGGTTATATATTTATGAAAAAGCGTATTATGGTATCGGCAGCAGCACTTGCACTTTCTGTTATGACAATTGGTGGAACACTTGCTTACTTTACGGATAAGGATACCAGAGATAATGTCATTACAATGGGAAATGTCAGAGGTACACTGACAGAGACGAAAGAAAAGAAGCGTTCAGATGATACCATTGGTAAGGATTACGACCACATTAAGCCGGGAGATGTGTTAGAAAAAGATCCGACGGTCACATTAAAGAAAGATTCAGAAGACGCATATGTGCGTGTTAAAGTCAATTATGAGGGATTAACAAAGGAGCAGGCGATTGCCATTGATCAGGCGTTAGATGTACAGGAGGGATGGATTAAAGCACCGGACGGATATTTCTATTATAATAAGATTCTCTCAAACAAAAAGGAAGGGAGCCGTTCGTCAAAGGTATTTACAAAGGTGACGATTCCTGTAACCTGGGGAAATGAGATTGCAGGGGGAAATTTCGAAATGAATATACAGGCGGAATTCATACAGGCAGAGCATTTTACACCGGTAAAAGATGAAAACGGATATATTATAAGCTGGGGAGATGCAGACATTCAGAAACAGACCGAAGCAGAATAAAAATGGCACAACGAAATGATAAAAAAAGTCATAAAAATGGCAAAAAGTACCAAATTCAAAATTTCAGAAAAATTTTAGAGAATACCCCCTTGAATAAACAACGAAAATGAATGTATAATATCAAAGATATGCCCAGTGAAGCAATTTCAAGGGGCATATTTTTGCGTCGTATAAGCAGTAGCGTATAAGAATTATATCTGATAGAAAGGGATGTTTACAGAAGTTCTATTAGAAATAGTCTTTACAGATAGAAGTAAGATTTACAAAATACAATAGGAGAGTTTATGGGAAATGTGAAAGATCGGTTTGATGTATCGATATCAAGCGAGACGAAGCTAAAAGAAAAGAACATACTGACATTTGAATTTAAGATGATTTCAGATGTAAATTGCAGAATAAAACCAGAGGTGTGTACGGTTTATGATATCGACGGAATGAAATATGAAGCGACAGGTGCGCAGATTAGTTCTGATGATTTCATTTTAGGCAAAAATAGCAAGTTTTTTACAGAATTGAAGCGTGTCAATGTTACGTTAAGCAAGAATTTCAAGTCGAGAATAGGTTGTAGTTTGAGTTTTACAGTTGTTGATGTAGATGAGAAGCAGAAAATGAACTTGTGTTTCCTAAAGCGTTCCACAACAAAGTGGAATTTTGCAGGAATCGAACCGTTGCCATATGAAGAACCAAAAATAGAATTAGAAGTAGAAAAGACAGAAGAAGCATTTGCACAGGATGAGGATATTGCAGTTGTATCACCGGTGGCTGCAACAACAGCATCTGCTGAAACATCTGTACAGCAAACAGTACAGCCATCCGATACACAGGTTGTACAGCAGCTAACAAAACCAGTAACGCAGGAAGCACAGATTGCAGCATCAGTGCAGCAATCAGTTGTTACGCAGTCAGTTGAACCAACGAATCAGCGTGTATCAGCAGCAGAAGAATCGCAGCCGGTACAGGAAGAGACCGCAGCACCAGCGAAGAGCAGCTATGTACCAAGTTTTGCAAGAAGATATTCTACGAACTATGGAACATCGAGTGTTGCACCGATTGTACGTCCGGTGAAGAAGGCAGCACCAAAAGCAACAGAGACACCGGTTACATCAGTTGAAACACCAGTACAGGCAGTTATAGCAGCAGAGCCGGTTGTGGCACAGAAAGATTTAAAAACGCCGGTAGAAGCAGAGGTGGCAGCAACGGCAGAACCAGATGTGGTCAAGACAACGGGATTTTCTATACAGGAAGTACAGCGTACGGCATTTGTACAAGAAACAGAAGTAACAGAAATGAAGCAGACAGCAGCTGTTCCAAAAACAGTACAGACGGTTGTGACAGATGAGATACCGACAGACACAGATGAGGAGCTTCAGGTATCGTATCCGCAGATTCCAGAAGCAGATGCAGGAATTGATTATTCGAATTACCGCAGAAAAGATTCCATTGAATTGTTTAAGCAGAAGATGAACAGTGATGAACAGCAGATGTATCTTGGTATGACGATGGGAGCTTTGTTTGATAAGTATGACTTAGAGAACCAGCGTCTTGAGACATTTTTAACAATCTTTCAGGACCGCTATAAGATTGCAGATCCTACCATTAACAAAGAAGCACTTCGTGTTCAGGTAGAAGATGAGATTCGTGCCAAGTATAAAGAAGAACTTCGTGCAGAATTAAAAGAAGAGATTAAGAAAGAATTAGAAGAAGAACGAATTGCAGAAGCGAAGAAAGCAGAAGAAGAGAAATCGACTTCTATTCTAGATATTGAAGAAGATGAGGATGATGTATTCGGTCTGGAATTTTATGATATTGATCCGGAACGTGTAGAAGAATATTTAAATGCCATTATTGATTATGACGAGGATATGGCAAATCAGATTGGTCTTGCATTAGATCAGACACGAATTACCGTAGAGGAAGAACGAGGCATCTATACAGCAACATTGTACAGTGAAGCAAGTTATACAAAGGAAACATATGTATTGGTAAGATGTCCGGTTGTCAAAGTTATTTTCTATGATAAAAAGGGAAATATTGCGAATATGGCAATGCATAGTGTATCAAGAATCTATACCGGTCAGGATATTATTCAGATGAAATTAAAATCTGCAAAGTTCCCATTCTGGCAGAATATCAGCAAATTGAAAATTATGGTCACTTTGTAAAAATTATGTGAATTATAAAAAAAATATTTTTTTTTTCCTACAAATGCGATATAATTTATTCGATTTTGAAATGCATCAGACTTTGTATCGAGCTACATATCGAAAGAGCCGTGAATTGTTTCAGAATTTCGAAGGAATTATTTAACGGAAGGGAAGGAAAAAGAAGAATGAGTACAAGAATTGGTATCATCGGATATGGTAACCTTGGACGTGGTGTTGAATGTGCAGTTGCTGCAGCAGATGACATGGAATTGGTTGCTGTATTTACAAGAAGAGATCCTGCAACAGTTAAGATTCAGACAGCAGGTGTTAGCGTATGCAGCGTAGCAGACGTAGAACAGTGGAAAGACAAGATCGATGTTATGGTATTATGTGGAGGAAGTGCAACAGATCTTCCGGTACAGACACCACAGTTTGCCCAGATGTTCAACGTTATCGACAGTTTCGATACACATGCAAGAATTCCAGAACATTTCGCAGCAGTTGATGCAGCAGCAAAGGCATCTAATCACATTGCAATTATTTCAGTAGGTTGGGATCCGGGAATGTTCTCACTCAACCGTGTATATGCCAATGCGATTTTACCGGATGGTAAGGATTATACATTCTGGGGCAAGGGCGTAAGTCAGGGTCATTCAGATGCAATTCGTCGTATTGCAGGCGTTAAGAATGCAAAGCAGTACACAGTACCTGTAGAAAAGGCATTAGAAGAGGTTCGTTCAGGTTCTAATCCGGAACTTACGACTAGACAGAAGCATACAAGAGAGTGTTTCGTTGTATTAGAGGAAGGTGCCGACGCAGCAGCCGTTGAAAAAGAAATCAAGGAAATGCCAAACTATTTTGCAGATTATGATACAACAGTTCATTTCATTTCTGAAGAAGAATTAGAGAAGAATCACAGCGGTCTTGCACATGGTGGATTTGTTATCCGCACAGGTAAGACAGGTATGAATAAAGAACATAATCATGTAATCGAATATAGCTTAAAGTTGGATTCTAATCCAGAATTTACAACAAGTGTCTTAATCGCATATGCAAGAGCAGCACATCGTCTTGCTAAGGAAGGACAGACAGGCTGTAAGACAGTTCTTGATATTGCACCAGCTTATTTAAGTGAAAAGAGCGGTGAAGAATTAAGAGCATCCTTGTTATAAGATTCACAAATAAAGCGTGATAATACATATCCCCATATCATACGGTAAGGTATTTTCTTATCGGTAAGATATGGGGATTTTTAGGAGTTGGATGTCAAAAGGTGCATGTATAATGCAGATTGGATGTGTGAAAGGAATCGGAAAAGATAAGGAGAAATTGCGATGGCAAATGAAGGTAGACAGAAAATCAATAAAAAAGGACTTCCTTATGGCTGGCCGGTAGCAATCTATTCGATGCCGGAACACCGATGAGGGAAGGATGCGTATTATAAAATGGAACAGAATTGGGATACAATATTGCATATTAAAACAAGTGGGCGGGATGATACCATCTCGAATCATATTAATTATCCGTATGAGCCGACTTCTTATGCAATCTTAGAAAAAATTGCTGCATCAGGCGTAATTTCCAAAAAGAGCAAAGTCATTGATTATGGCTGTGGAAAGGGAAGAGTCAGTTTATTTCTTGCGTATCAGCTCAAGTGTAATGTGATAGGAATTGATTATGATGAACGAATGATTCTTCGTTCCGAAAGAAATAGAGCCAATCTCTCCGCTGGAAATCGTGTTACATTCCTGCACGAAAATGCAGTCCATTATGCAGTACCAAAAGATGTGAATGTGTGTTATTTTTTCAATCCATTTTCCGTGGAAGTATTGCAAAGTGTACTTACAAGGATTCTAGAAAGTTATTATGAAAATCCAAGAACCATTCAGTTGCTATTTTACTATCCGTCTGTCGAATATCTTACTTATCTAAACGATAGAGATGATATTGTATACATTGAGGAAATCAACTGTGAGGAGCTGTTTGATAAAAAGGATGACAGAGAACGTGTCGTCGTCTATCAGATTGGATAATGGCAGGAGGAAAGCAATCAGGATATTGATGAGCAGATTCGAGGGTATCAAATAGAGGCTGATGAAATTTATCATCAGATGGGAAATACGGAAGAAGGAGAGCGTGCAAAGAAAAATATTGCTCGTTTAAGACGAGAAAAAAGTATTACAAATGACAGTATTACGACATTAAAGGCTTCAATTATGAAAGATTGCGAAGATTTGGGATATAAAGAAAATGAACAGAAGATTAATACAATTTTTGAAGCAATTTATGATGGAAATATTAAGATTCATGTTGATGACCATTACAATAGCATTGTAGATTCGGTAGATAATATGTTTTCCGGTAATGAAATTGAGAAGAATACTGCACAGAAATCCTATGATGCATTATTTAATCAGTATGTACTAGGTGGCGTTGAGATTTTATATGAAGAGATTTTTGAAAAAAATAAGCCGAAGACAGCAGATGATTATTTGAGAAACTTATATGATTTTCTAGAAGATTATCATGAACGATGTTACCACAATTTAGAATTCGAAGAAAGGTAAAATTGTCAATCAATAATCTTAAACTATAAAAACTATCTAAAATTCTACCAATATAAATTGTTTTTTTGTACATAATTCATTATAATAAGTTTAATTTCATGTACGGAAAAATATACGAAAGGCAAAGGTGGAGATATGGATAAGATTCACAGACATAATTTGATTATTGTATTGGCGGGTGTTGTAATGCTGTCAGTTGTTTCTATTGGTTCCTATGGTTCTTATGGAATGCAGAAAGAGGGAATCATCGGTGCAGTGGTTATGGTTCTTTCCGGACTTATTGCAATTTTGGGAAAACAATTTGGAAAAAATGATACAGTGAAAGCAATATGCATTACATTGGTTCCGGGAATTGCAACATTTATTTATTCGGGCGTATTAGGAGGCAACAGACTTGCATTTTTGGCAAATTACGCATTTCTTGCGATGACTTCGGTTTATTTTGACAAAGTAATTATTACGATTTTTGCTGCTCCAATTGGTGCGATTTCTATTGTTAGTACTTTTTTCTTTCCGTATCTTGTAGACGGGATGGAACACAGTTTTTCAGGGGCAATGACAAAGTCAGTTATTTTTATTCTGACATCATTTGTACTTGCCAATGCAGCAAAGAGAGGCAGAAAGTTGATTCATCAGTCTGAAAACACATTGCAGGAAGTTCAGGAAAACAGCAACATGGCGATTGGTGTTGCAACAGATTTGAATGATGCCATTTCTGATTGTAATCAAGGCGTTACAGATTTGATTTTACAGGCGGATTCTGTTAGGGAGGCAGCAGATCAGATGAGTTTAGTTATTACAAAGACATCAGATGCCACGAGATCAGTTACAGAGCATATAAATGGTGCAACGGATATGATTCATACGAATTATGAGCTTGCAGGAAAGTTGGAAAGTCGATTTATACAGGTAAATAAATCTGTAATATCCGGGAATACAGAAGCAGTAAATGTTCGAAAAGACCTTGAAAGTATGGCAGAGACTGTTGAACAGGCAAGAGAAGCTACAAAATCTCTTCAAAATGAGATGAATACAATTACAGACATTTTAGGCGAGATTAATGCGATTGCAGCCCAGACGAATTTATTGTCACTGAACGCTTCAATTGAAGCAGCAAGAGCAGGTGAGCATGGAAAGGGGTTTGCTGTTGTAGCAGATCAGATTCGTGCGTTGTCAGAACAGAGTTCACAGGCTTCAGATAATATTCGTGGTATTTTGGCCGGTTTATCAGGAATTACAGACGATGCGTCGGATAAGATTCATTCCGGTGCGGAAGCAGCAGTTCGTGGTGTAGATAAGATGGAACAGTTATTAGAGGTGTTTGCAGGAATTCAGAAAGATACGGATGAAGCGAGTGCAGTGGTTACACAAGAATATGAACTTATAGAAGCTGTGAAACATGAGTTTGGCGATATTGGACAGGAACTTACCAGTCTGGTAACGCTAACAGAGGAAAATTCAGAGATGATTCATCATATTACACAGAATGTTGAACACCAACATCAGTCTGTTGAAGGGGTTCAGTATCAGATGTTACATTTGAACGAATTATCAGATAATCTGAGTGCCCATTTCCATAAAATGTGATAATTGTTAAATTTTATACTTTTTCATTGTATTCCCGATTATAATCAAGTATAATAAATTGTTTGTAAAGCAATAACAAAAGGTAAAGGGGATTATAGTATGAATAAGATTCATAGACAGAATTTAACGATTGTACTGATAGGTGTTGTTATGCTGTCAGCAGTATCATTTGCATCTTATGGATTATCGACAAGAGGATATGTAAGTGCATTGGTAATGGTTGTTTCAGGAATTATTGCGGTAGTAGGAGAACGTTTTGGTAAGACAGATGCAATGAAAGCGTTATTTATTACATTGATTCCGGGTATTGCAACATTTTTCTATGCAGGAGTACTAGATGGTAATCGATTAGCGTTTCTTGCCAATTATGCATTTCTTGCAATGACATCGGTGTATTTTGATAAAAAGATTATTGCGACATTCGCAGCACCGATTTCTGTGATTTGGCTTGTATGTACCTTTTTCTTTCCGCACTTAGTAGATGGTCCGAATCATAGTTTTTCGGGTGCGATGACGAAGACGCTGCTGTTTATTTTGACAGCATTTGTACTTGTTAATGCTGCAAATAGGGGAAGAAAACTTCTTGACCGGTCTGAAGAGACTTTGCAGCAGGTTAAAGATAACAGCAGTATGGCAATTGGAGTTGCGACAGAGTTAAACAGTGCGATTCTTGATTGTAATAGTGGTGTTACAGATTTAATTGCACAGGCAGATGCAGTACGTAACGCAGCAGACCAGATGAGCAGTGTTGTTGTAAAGACATCAGATGCGACGCTTTCGGTTACGGATCATATCAATGGTGCGACAGAGATGATTAATGCGAACCATGAACTTGCAGGAAAACTTGAAGATAGTTTTGCACAGGTAAATGAATCGGTTGTATCAGGCAATACAGAAGCTGTTAATGTTCGAAAAGATCTTGAAAATATGGCAAAGACGGTAAGTCAGGCAAAAGAAGCAACGGGTTCTCTTCAGGGTGAAATGGCTACAATTACTGATATTTTAGGAGAAATCAATGCAATTGCAGCCCAAACCAATCTGTTATCATTAAATGCATCAATTGAAGCTGCTAGAGCCGGTGAACATGGAAGAGGATTTGCAGTGGTAGCAGATCAGATTCGTGCATTGTCAGAGCAGAGTTCTCAGGCATCAGACAATATTCGTGGGATTTTGGATGGTCTTGTAGGAATTACAGATGATGTATCTGATAAGATTAACTCAGGAGCAGAAGCAGCAGTACATGGTGTTGACAAGATGGGCGAGTTGTTAGATGTATTTGCAGGAATTCAGAAGAATACAGATGATGCGAGTGCAGTTGTTACACAGGAATATGAGTTGATTGATTCCGTGAAGCAGGAATTTGATGAAATTCAGCAGGAGATTGAGAGTCTTGTTGCATTGACAGAAGAAAATTCTACGATGATTAACAACATTACAAATAACGTTGTCAGTCAGCACAATTCGGTGGAAGGCGTACAGAATCAGATTGGTCATTTGACAGAATTATCTGAGAATTTAAGCAGTCATTTTAATCAGGACTAGTTAATAGTGCATATATTGTATATTGAAGTGGTATTTCATTGCGGAATACCACTTTTTTCAAAATTGCAATAGATAGTCGTTCAGAGCAAGAAAGAAAAGGAGAAGTACCATGGGGAAATATGTAAAAAAGTATTGGCTATTTGCAGTATTTGCACCTATTTTTATGTTTGGAGAGGTATCGATGGATCTTGTTCAGCCACAGATGATGAAACGGATTGTCGATGAAGGTGTACTTGGAATATCTAGTGGTGGCGTAGGAAATATGAACTTGATTCTATCTACAGGAATTCGCATGGTTCTATTGGTGTTACTTGGGGGAATAAGCGGTGTTTTATCCGGTGTATTTGCGAATTTGTGCAGTCAGAATGTGGCAAATGATTTAAGACAGGATTGTTTTCGTAATATCTGTTCTTTGTCTTTTGAACAGACCGATTATTTTTCAACAGGTTCATTAATTACGAGAGTGACCAATGATGTAACACAGGTGCAGCAGTTGGTTTCGATGAGTATTCGTGGGTTTGTTCGAACGTTTCTTTTGTTCGGTGGAGGCATTTATTGCATGCTTCAGCTAGATTTACAATTTGGGGTAGTGGTTGCCTGTGCGTTGCCGGTTGTATTAGGAATGATTCTTATTTTTATGCATAAGGTCAATCCATTATTTGGTCAGTTACAGAGAAGACTGGATCATCTGAATACGGTTATGCAGGAAAATGTATCCGGAGCGCGTGTGGTTAAGGCATATGTGAAGGAAGAACATGAAAAGAAACGTTTTGGGGAGGCAAATGAAAGCCTCGTATCGATGCAGCTTCGTATTTTGAATACCATTTCTTATATGTCTCCATTGATTAATAGTATTCTTGGAATTTCGATTATTGCGGTCATTCAGATTGGTGCCATACAGGTACGCAGCGGAATTGTGACACCGGGAGTTGTGATGGCTGCAATTACATATATTACACAGATTTTAAATGCAGTTATGCGTATGATTATGATTTTTCAGACGGTTTCAAGAGGAAATACATCAGCCAAGCGTCTGATGGAAGTAATCAATTGTACACCGGCAATTCAGGATGGAAATGCAGAAAGTGCTCCTACGGTAAATGGAGAAGTTATATTTCAGAATGTTTCCTTTGCTTATCCGAATGGAAGCGGAGAACAGATTTTAAAAGATATTTCGGTAACGATTCATCCGGGAGAAACGTTTGCAATTTTAGGTGCAACCGGTTGTGGTAAATCGACGTTTGTCAATCTGATACCGAGATTTTATGATGTGACGCAGGGCAAGGTTCTTGTAGATGGTATCAATGTTAAAGATTATACATTACATGAATTAAGAGATAAGATTGCGATTACATTGCAAAAGAGTGAGCTGTTTACAACGACTATTGGAGAAAATATCGGTTGGGGCAAGGAAGGTGCAACACAGGAAGACATTGAAGAGGCAGCAAGACTTGCACAGGCAGAAGAATTTATTTTACGCAAAGAAGACGGATTTGATACACAGGTTGCAGAACGTGGAATGAGTTTATCGGGTGGGCAGAAGCAGCGTGTAGCAGTCAGCAGGGCGATGCTAAAGCAGGCAGAAATATTGATTCTTGATGATGCGACGAGTGCCTTAGATTTGAAGACAGAAGCGAGGTTATATGAAGGATTGCAGCGTGCATATCCGAATATAACAAAGATTATCGTTGCACAAAGAATTGCATCTGTAAAGAAAGCAGACCGAATTGCAATTATTGAAGAGGGAAGAATGATTGCATGTGGTACACATGAGCAGTTATCTGAAAGCTGCAAGGTATATCGGGATATTTGTGCATCCCAGAATCGCTAACGGCAGGAAGGAGAAGAGGGTATGGCACAGGAACAGAATAATAATATGAATCGGTTGCGGATGCCGGGGATGCGTGGACCGAGAAATAGAATGGCAGCCGAGAAACCGCAGGATGCAAAGAAGACATTAAAGAAGATATTTCCCTATTTTACGAAGGAAATGAAGATAATTGCAGTATTGCTTCTTGTTGTGATGGTAATGGTATTGTGCTCTGTTGCACTGCCGAGCATGCAAAGTAATGCAATTGATGCGATTACGGCAAGACAGTTTGATTTGTTGCCCAAGATACTGTTTATGATGGCAGTGGTATATTTACTAAATAGTTTGTCTAATTTTTGTCAGGCAAGACTCAGTGCAAGATTAAGTCAGAATATCGTAAAAAGGATGCGCACGGATTTGTTCAGACAGGTTGTTAATCTGCCGATTCAGTATATTGATACACATCCCGGCGGAGATATTATGAGCCGCATGAGTAATGATATCGAAAATATTTCAAATACGGTTGCACAATCGTTAGGTTCGATGTTTTCAGGGGTTTTAACGATTATTGGAACAGTGGCGATTATGATTTATTATTGTCCGCAGCTGGCGTTATTGTCATGTACAACCGTAATTTTAACGATTCTTGCCACCAAATATTTATCACGTGCCATGAGAACGTTTTATACGAGACGGCAGGCGTTACTTGGTTCACTCAACGCAACGGCGGAGGAGATGATTACCGGTTATAAGACCATTACGGCATACAACCGTCAGGATGCGGTCGTCAAAGAATTTTGTGAAACTTCTGACGAATTGAAAAAGGTAGGGATTGTTGCAGAAATATTGGGCGGTTCGATGGGACCGGTTATGAATGTCATTAATAATATTGGTTTTGTGATTATTGCAGCGTTTGGCGGATATTTTGCATTGCATGGTGTTATTTCTATTGGTGTTATATCAGCTTTTATTGTATATGCGAAGCAGTTTGGACGGCCGATTGATGAACTTGCACAGATTTACGGACAGATTCAGACGGCAATTGCGAGTGCGGAACGTGTATTTGCACTGTTAGAAGAGAATCAGGAGGATAAAAGCGGAGCAGTAACAGAGATTGCACCGCAGGGGAATATTATATTTGACCATGTGAATTTTTCTTATGTTGAAGGAAAACGTATTCTATCTGATTTTCAGCTTGAGGTTGCCGCCGGGCAGAAGATTGCATTGGTGGGAGCAACAGGAAGTGGGAAAACAACGGTTGTCAACCTTTTAATGCGCTTCTATCCGTTAGATTCGGGTGCAATTCGGATTGATGGAACGGATATTTGCGATATGGATTGCAATGCATTGCGTAAAAACATTGCGATTGTGTTACAGGATACCATATTATTTTCAGATACGATTGAAAATAATTTGCGCTATGCAAACGCAGATGCAACGCAGGAAGAATTAGATGAAGCAACAAAGCAGAGTAATTGTTATACAACAATTCAGCATATGAAAGACGGTTATCAGACATTGTTGTCAGAGGGCGGACAGAATATTTCGCAGGGACAAAGACAGCTTTTATCCATTGCGAGGGCATTTCTTGCAAAGCCGAAGATTCTCATTCTTGATGAAGCGACATCCAGTGTTGATACAAGAACCGAGAAGCATATTCAGGATGCGATGGTAAATCTTATGAAGAACAGAACGAGTCTGATTATTGCACACCGTCTGTCAACGATTCGGGATGCCGATGTAATTGTGGTTTTGGACAATGGAAAGATTGCAGAACAGGGAACACATGAAGAATTGCTTGCACGCAAAGGGGCATATTATGAATTGTATATGACGCAGTATGCAGGCGTTGAGACATAGGAAGTGGAATCTTATGTATTACTAAATAGTATAAAGTTAGACAATTTATAAAAAATACATAAAAAGTTAAAAAAATAAAGCAAACTTTCTGTTTATTCTTGTTGAGAAATATACAATGTGTTATAATTTTTGTGAATTGAACATCAGATTTATTATATATTTATAAAAGTTTGACATATGAGCGTGTGCACAAAGATGTATAGATAAATATATGTAACAAGTTCAAGAAAAACGCAGGAAGAAGGGAAATGCTTATGAAAAAATGGAGTCTGGGATTCAAGGTCAATTGTACAGTAATTATATTATTATTACTGACAGTAGCGGTATCGTTGGTTGGTTACCGCAGTATGAACGGCTTAATGAAACAGTCAAGAGAGGTTTCACAGAATAATGCGGTATCATTAGAGCAGGTCGGTACAATGAATACGATGTACGAGTCGATTCAGAGTAAAATTTATGAACATATTGTAGAGACGGATGATTCTCGCTCAAATAAAATTCACGAAGAGATTGTTAGTGATACAGAGTATATGAATGGCGTTATGGAGGCTTTTGAGTCAACTTTAGATGAAGGAACTGAAGAAGGCGATTTATATGATGAATTTAAGACACATCTTGCAAAGTTTCATGAAGTAGCACAAAAGGTTATTGTATTGAGCGGTGATAATAAAGATGAAGAAGCAGCACGAATAGCCAATACAGACTTACGTACAGTTTCAACGAAGCTTCAGAGTGCGGTTGAAGAATTAAAGACATATGAAGTGACTTGTATGGATAACGCAGTTGCAAAGAGTGAAGTTGTTTATGCAACTGCGATAGGATTTGAAATTATTATGGCAATCATTGCTGTTGTAGTAGGTGTTTTTGCATTTGTAATTTGCAGAGTGGCAATTATTAAGCCGGTAACACAGATGAATCAGCAGTTGGCTGAGATTGTTGAAGATATTGAAAAGAATGACGGTGATTTAACAAAGAGAATCTCCATTAAGAACGAAGATGAGTTAGGAAGACTCGCTGGTGAAATCAACCAGTTTATTGAGACATTACAGACGGTTATGGCAACGATTGTTACCAATACGCAGATGTTAGATAATAGTGTACGTGTTGTAAAAGAAAATGTAGCAGATGCAAATACAAGTTCTTGTGATGTATCAGCAGCGATGGAAGAATTATCAGCAGCAATGGAAGAAGTTGAAGCGACAACAGTAAGTGTGAACGAGAGTACAAAGGCAGTGAATGTAAATGTCAGTGACCTTGCACAGGCTTCTGAAGAATTACAGTCTTATGCAGTTCATATGCAGGAACGTGCAAATGGAATGAAGAATGCAGCGGTTGCCAACCGTGAAAATACGACGAGTGTTATCAAAGATATTTTATCATCTTTAAATCAGGCAGTAGAAGATTCAAACAGTGTTAATCAGGTGAATGAATTAACAAATGAAATCTTAAATATTTCATCACAGACAAACTTACTTGCATTAAATGCATCCATTGAAGCAGCAAGAGCCGGTGAAGCAGGTAAGGGATTTGCAGTTGTTGCAGATGAGATTCGTGGTCTTGCGGATTCGAGCAGAGAAACAGCCGGAAATATCCAGAATATTAATAATATGGTTATTGAGGCGGTAAATAAACTTGCAGAAAATTCTAAGAAATTAGTCGGTTATATCAATGATACGATTTTACCGGATTATAATGATGTGGTAGACAACAGCAATCAGTATAATGAAGATGCCGTGCATGTAAACGAAGTAGTAACACAGTTTAATAATATGTCTGCAGAGTTAAGAGACAGTATGGAGCATATTACAGATTCTATGCAGGGTATCTCAACAGCCATTGAACAGAGTACGGGTGCTGTTATGACATCAGCAGGAAATGTTACGGAATTAATTGAAAAGATAACGGATATTGCAAAAGAAGCAGATTCGAATAATGATATTTCTGAACAGCTGAAAAAGGAAGCAGATCGTTTTACAAATGTATAATGGTATAGGAATGAATTTGTAATAAATACATATAAAAAGAGCGAAAATGTAGTCCTAGTAAAAGTGCATTTTCGTTCTTTTCATTTATAAAGAAAAATAATGATGTTTTATATTTAATAAAATGATGTATAGACGTATATGAAATAATTTTATTGATAAAATTTATCAATAAAATTAGGAAATGTAAAATAAAATAGAAAAATGATAAGAAATCATATATAATAAAAAAAGAACACATATATTGTGTATACAATGAAGAAATGGCGATAACATCGCAGAAATGGAGAGTGTATTATGTTAGATTGTTTAAAGAACATTAATTGGAAGAAGACAGGTATTTTTGCAGCAGGTGTTGCATTTGGTACAGCCGGTATTAAAGTATTATCCAGTAAGGATGCAAAGAAAGTATATTCGAACTGTACGGCAGCAGTCCTTCGTGCAAAGGATTGTGTTATGAAGACGGTAGAGACAGTTCAGGAAAATGCAGAAGATATTTATGCAGAAGCAAAGAGCATCAATGAAGAACGTGAATTAGCAGAAGAAGCTGCACAGTTTGATGATGTTTTTGAAGATGATTTCGAAGATAGCGAAGAAGTAACATTAGACGAGGAATAGACAACATCATTTCTGGAATCAAAAAACAGATACAATGCTATTCCAGAGATGCAGGAAAGGGCAGACTTATATGAAATTTGTAATAAAACATGAGTCGAAAGGCAGAATGAGAATTCATGTGGTACAGAATCGTATGAGTTATGAAGAAGCAGATACGCTTCTGTACTATTTACATAATCAGAAACAGGTAACTTTTGCAAAAGTTTATGATCGAACCGCAGATGCGGTCATTCAGTATATTGGAGAGCGTCAGCAGATAATAGATTTGCTTCGTCGGTTTCATTATTCTGATGTAGAAGTTCCTGTCGGATTAATAGAGAATTCCGGAAGAGCATTAAATGATGAGTATCAGGAAAGGCTGCTTGCAAAAGTAATATTCCATTATGCAAGAAAATGGCTGTTGCCATATCCGATTCGTTTAGGATTAACGACGGTTGAAGCTATTCGTTACGGATATGAGGGATTAAAGTGTCTTGCAAATCGAAAGATTGAAGTTCCTGTATTGGATGCCACTGCAATCGGTGTATCCATGTTGCAGGGGGATATTGATACTGCGGGATCGATTATGTTTATGCTTGGAATCGGTGAACTGTTAGAGGATTGGACACATAAGAAATCAGTCGATGACCTTGCAAGAACCATGTCACTCAATATCAGCAAAGTCTGGTTATTACAGAATGAACAGCAGGTGTTGGTAGAGGCTTCTAAGATTCAAAAAGGTGACAGAATAGTTGTACATATGGGAAATGTTATTCCGTTTGATGGCATCGTAGTCGATGGTGAAGCGATGGTAAATCAGGCATCATTAACAGGAGAGTCCGAACCGGTTAGAAAGGCAAAAGAGCATTATGCTTATGCAGGAACAGTTGTAGAAGAAGGCGAATTGACCATACAGGTAAAGACAGTTGGCGGCTCAAGCAGATTTGAGAAAATTGTAACAATGATTGAAGAATCTGAAAAGCTCAAATCCGGTGTTGAAAGCAAAGCAGAACATCTTGCAGACCGTTTGGTGCCATACAGCTTAGGGGCAACTGCACTGACGTATTTGCTTACAAGAAATATTACAAAGGCTACATCAATTCTGATGGTTGATTTTAGTTGTGCATTAAAACTTGCAATGCCGATTTCTGTATTGTCAGCGATTCGAGAAGCGAGTCTGTATAATCTGACAGTAAAAGGCGGCAAATATTTAGAGGCAATTGCAGATGCAGATACGATTGTATTTGATAAGACCGGTACATTGACAAAAGCGAAGCCTACAGTTGTGGATGTTGTGTCATTTAATGGTCAGTCAAAAGAAGAATTGCTGCGTATTGCAGCCTGTCTTGAAGAACATTTCCCTCATTCGATGGCAAAAGCAGTCGTGCAGGCAGCTGTTGAACAGGGGATTGAACACGAAGAAATGCATTCAAAAGTGGATTATATTGTTGCACATGGAATCGCATCATCTATTAATGAGAAGCGTGTTGTTATCGGAAGTGCGCATTTTGTATTTGATGATGAGCACATAGTGATTCCGGAAGGCAAGCAGGAATTGTATGATACGCTTCCATTAGAATATTCGCATTTGTATTTGGCGATTGATGGCGTGTTAGCTGCAGTAATATGCATTGAAGATCCATTGCGAGAAGAGGCTTCTGCGGTTGTAAATTCTATGAAAAAAGCCGGGTTAAGCAAGGTTGTTATGATGACCGGCGACAGTGAACGAACAGCTGCAGCGATTGCAAAACGTGTTGGTGTGGATGAGTACTATTCGGAAGTATTGCCGGAGGATAAGGCAAACTTTGTAGAGAAGGAAAGAGCAGCAGGACGAAAGGTAATCATGATCGGTGATGGAATCAATGATTCACCGGCGTTATCGGCAGCTGATGTGGGAATTGCGATTAGTGACGGTGCAGAAATTGCCAGAGAGATTGCAGATATCACAGTAGGTTCTGACGATTTGTATCAGATTGTCACACTGAAGTTGTTAAGTGATTCGTTGATGAAGCGAATTCATAAGAACTATAGGGTTATTGTAGGATTTAATACGATGTTAATTGTACTTGGTGTTGCAGGAATTATACAGCCGACAACATCTGCATTATTGCACAATACATCAACGATTGTAATCGGTGTCAAGAGTATGGAGAATCTTTTGACATAAAGATAAAATAAAATCATATATTTTGATAACAGGAAATTTCCTGTCCGTTTGGATGAAGCCGGATGCTTTTAATGCATTTGGAAAAGTGAAACGGGCAGGAGATTTTTTTGTGTATACAAGGAGTGGACAGTACAGAAAAAGCGTATATGATATTGTTGTAAAAATGTGTATAAATGAGAAACAATTTCATAAATTATCATTAAATAGTTAAAAATTGGACAATCTTACATAAAAATGCTTTGATAAAGCTGTGAAAATATACAAATAATCTATTGAAAAATAGATGTTTTTATCGAAATTTCGAAATAAGCACAAAAATATCTGTAAAGTAAGTTTTGATATAAAAAAATAAGTAGAACATATATTTTATCTGTGCTATATTGATACCTGTTAGCGAATCTTCATGAAAAATTTATGTATTTTTCACAAAGATTTGTTTTACAAAAGAAGTATAAAAATACAAAAGATAAATTTCAATGGGGAGTTTATCGGTAGAGAGGAGAAATTTCATGAAACTATTTATGAAGCAGTCAAATTTAAGAAGAAAATTTGCATGTTTGCTTGCAGTTCTTCTTACCATTGGTTCTATTCCGATGGATTGGGTTACAACAACGGCGTGGGCAGCCGTAAAGACGTATATTTTTGATGGCTCAGCAGAGATCAACGCAAAAGGGGTAGCAAAGAATAAGAATCTTCCAACGGACCAGACATATGGTACGGATGGTTATTTTACAGTAGAAGGTAGTGTTGCTGCAAAAAATGGTGGTAAAGTTCCAGATATTGCAGCAGGTAAGGGCAGTGTCAACTTCCATGTAACAGGCAGCGCAGATGTAGAGGTTGCATGGTCTAGTACGAAGGATGCCAATACATCTTATCTTTCTATTATAGATGGAACAGGTAGTACAGTAAATGATACACAGGGAAATGCAGTTGCATCAGCAGCTTCAAAGAAGCAGACAACAACACAGTATAAGAATCTTGCAGAAGGTGATTATAAGGTTACTTGTCCGGAAGGAATAAATGATGCATGGGTATATACAATCAAAGTAAATCAGACAGATGATGCTTCTTCAGAACAGCCTAAGACAGAAGAGGAATCTAAGACAGAAGAGGGGTCTAAGGCAGGAGAAGAGGAAACAACAGTACCGAAGGCAGAGGAAACAACAGCAGCTCCTACAGCTCCAACACAGGAGACGACAAGAGAAACAAAGCCTCAGTCAGAGAATACAACAGTGATTGCAAAGAAAGCAGATTCGATTGCAGCTTCTGTACAGGGAGACGTACAGTTGATTAAGAGCAATGGATATTTAGAATCAGCTTATGCAGAATGGCTCCCGGTTGAAAAGGCTGACAGCTATAAGGTGTTTGTTAAGAAAGTAACAGATGCAGACAGTGCTTATACACAGGTGGATTCAGAACTTATCAGAAAGTATTCAGATGATGGAATCTTTTATCGTGTGGACGCAGTAGGTCTTGCGGCAGGTGAATATGTATTGAAGATTGTAGCAGTTGCTGCAGGAGAAGAAATTGGTGCAGCAACCGTTACAGAAACATTAACTGTTACGAATTATGACAGAACAGGTTTTGCATGGGTAAATGGTGAATCAAACGGTGCTTACAATGCAAACGGTACATTAAAGAACAATGCAGTTGTTCTTTATATTACAGAAAATACAAAGGACAGTATCCATATGGATGTTGTAACATCAAATAAGGGTGCGACAACAAGCTGCACAGGTATTACTGAGATTTTGAACGCATACAAGAAAGGATATGATTTACGTCCACTTGCAATTCGTATCATCGGTAAAGTAACAAATGATGGTAAAATTGATGCGGATAAGGAAGCACATGGCGACATCGTATTCTCAGGAAGCAGTGCAACAAAGAGATTATCATGTGGTGTTACAATTGAAGGTATCGGTGAAGATGCAACAGCTTATGGCTGGGGTGTTCGTATTAAAAATTCTTCAAATGTTGAAGTTCGTAACATTGGATTTATGATGTGCGATTCTGAAGAAGGTGATGATGTCGGTCTTCAGCAGGATAATGACCATATCTGGGTACATAACTGTGATATGTTCTATGGCAATGCCGGCGGCGATGCTGACCAGGCAAAGGGGGATGGCGCATTAGACTGTAAGAAGTCAACATATGTAACATTCTCATACAACCATTTCTGGGATAATGGTAAGTGTAACTTATTAGGTCTTTCAGAAGGTACAACAGAAGGCTTATATATTACATATCATCATAACTGGTATGATCATTCAGATTCAAGACATCCAAGAGTAAGATATTACTCAGCACATGTTTATAATAATTATTATGACGGCAATGCAAAATATGGTATTGGTTCAACATTAGGATCATCAGTGTTTGCAGATCGTAATTACTTTAGAAATTGTCAGTATCCAATTCTTACATCTATGCAGGGTTCTGATGTATTTGCAGGTGCAACAGTAAGAGATTATGAAAACAGTGCAACATTCTCAAAAGAAGCAGGTGGTACAGTTAAGGCTTACGGCAATGTAATGGTAGGAAATTATACATTTATTCCTTACGGTGCTGAAAATTATATTAAGAAAGGTGAAGTAACACCATATGATTTAACAGGCACAGACGCAACAAAGGATTTTGACGCAGTTGTTGTAGACCAGCCACAGGCACAGGTTGCTAATACAATTACATCAATCACAGGCTTCCCATTCAAGAAGGGATCTGGTGGTAGTACGTATAATAACTTTGATACATCATCAGTAATGTATGATTATACAGCAGATACACCAGAAGTAGCAAAAGAAAATGTTATGCAGTATGCAGGACGTGTAAATGGTGGTGATTTTAAGTGGACATTTACAGAAGATGATGACACAAGTTATGCAGTAAATGCACCATTAAAGGCAGCATTACAGAAGTATGAAGCAAAAGTTGTATTAGAGGCAGGCAAGACAGCACCTCAGGAACCTGTTACACAGGCACCAACACAGTCACAGGAGACAACAACAGCAAAGACAGAAGAAACCTCAGCTTCTAAGACAGAGCAGCAGACACAGACAACAGCTCCGACAACACAGCCTACAAAGGCAGAAGAAACAACAAAGACAACACAGCCGGCAGGTGAAGTTGTATACACAGAGAATGGATATGATGCAAGAAGTACACAGTTTACAGGTGCAATTACATCATTATCAACAGTAACAGATGATCAGTTTGCATCCGTTGTTTATGTATCAGTAGATGGCAAGGCTGATGCAGACGGAAGTAAAGAAAATCCGGTTGATTTAGAAACAGCTATTGCAAATGCAAAAGATGGCGTAGCAATTATCTTATTAGAAGGTACATATGCATTTGACCATCAGGTAACATTAGAACTTGGAAACAATGGTTCAGCAGATGCTTACAAGGTATTAAAGGCAGCTGACGGAGCAAATGTAACACTTGATTTCTCATCACAGGAATATGGTGATACAGCAACAAATCCACGTGGCCTTCAGATGGATGCAGACTATTGGTATGTAAAGGGCATCAGAGTATATGGTGCTTCAGATAATGGTATCTTTGTATCAGGTAATCACAATGTTGTTGAAAATTGTGTGTTAGATGCAAACAGAGATACAGGTTTACAGATTAGCAGAAGAAATTCAACACTTGCAGATAAGAAGGATTGGCCTTCATACAACTATATTATTAACTGTACATCTGTTGATAACAGAGATCCTAAGACAGGTGAAAATGCGGATGGTTTCGCAGCAAAGTTAACATGTGGCGAAGGTAACGTATTTGATGGATGTATTGCATATTGCAACTGTGATGACGGTTGGGATTTATATGCAAAGCCGGCAACAGGTTCAATCGGATCTGTAACAATTCGTAACTGTGTTGCATTTGGTAATGGAACATTAACTGACGGCAGCGCAGAAGCAAATGGAGATATGAACGGTTTCAAGTTAGGTGGAAGTAAGAATCAGGTACCTACACCGCACTGGGTATTTAATTGTGTAGCATTTGATAATGGACATGATGGATTCACAGATAATGGTAACGGTGGTGCATTAACACTGATTAACTGTACATCAAGAAATAATGCAAAATCAAACTTCAACTTCTACAGAACAGTAGCAGGTGGAACATTTAAGAACTTGATTTCTACATCAGGAAAAGGAACAGATAAGTTCATTGGAACATTAAATAATTCAATTACATTTAACAGCAGCAAGTATTATCAGGTAGCACAGTCAGAAAATGGCGTTTCAGTTATCAGCGGTCAGAAGATTGGTGATGTTGTAAAGGATCCGGCTTCAACAGGTGCATTTGAAAGTACAACAGCTTTGAAGATTTCTAAAGAATTATACAAGGAACTTCGAAATGCAGACGGAACAGTAACATTAAATGGATATTTAATTACAACAGGTAATTATGCATCAATGGGTGCGCATTTTAATCAGTCAACACAGGTTGTTGCTGTTAAAGCATCATTAAAGAATACACAGGAAGAAAAAACAGTTGTTGAAGAACCTACAGAACCAGCAACAGAGCCGACACAGCCGGAAGTAAAGCCTACAGAACCAACAGTAGAGCCGACAAAACCAACAAAGCCGGTAGAAAAGCTTGCAATATCTACAAAAGTAAGTTCATCTAAAGTTGTATCAGGTAATAAAGTAACAGTAACAGCGTCAGCAACAGGCGGTAAGGGTAGCTATACATACAGATATATTATGTATAATCCGACAACAAAGGCATGGACACAGTTACAGGGATTCACAGATAAGAATACATTTACATGGACAACAACAGGAACAGGAGCAAGACATCTTTATGCAGAAGTAAAAGATGGCAATGGTACTGTTTCAAGAAGTGCAGCATTTGGTGTTACACTTACAACAAGACCTACGGTTTCAGCAAAAATTAGTACATCAAAGGTAGCAACAGGCAATAAAGTAACAATGACAGCAACAGCAAGTGAAGGAAGCGGTAATTACACATACAGATACATTATGTATACACCTGCAACAAAGGCATGGACACAGTTACAGCCATTTGGCGCAAAGAATACTTATACATGGACAGCAACGGGAACAGGTGCAAGACACCTTTATGTAGAAGTAAAAGACAGTAATGGAACCGTTACAAGAAGTCAGGCATATGGTGTAACAGTTACGACAAGACCGGAAGTTACAGGCAGATTGAGTACGTCAAAAGTAGCAACAGGTAATAAAGTAACAATTAAGGCAACAGCAAGTCAGGGTAGCGGTAAGTATACATACAGATATATTATGTATACACCTGCAACAAAGGCATGGGTTGAATTACAGGGCTACAGTGCAAAAGACAGCTATACATGGACAGCGACAGGAACAGGAGCAAGACATCTTTATGTAGAAGTAAAAGATGGCAATGGAACCGTTACAAGAAGCATTGCTTACGGTGTAACAGTTGTAAGTAAGCCGGTTGTTTCTGCAAAACTTAGCACATCAAAAGTAGCACCTGGCAAAACTGTAACAATGACAGCAACAGCAAGTCAGGGCAGTGGTCAGTATGCATACAGATATGTAATGTACAATACAGTAACGAAGGCATGGAGCCAGTTAAGAGATTACAACGCAAGTAATACATATACATGGAGAGCGACAGGAACAGGTGCCAGACATTTCTATGTTGATGTAAAAGACAGTAACGGAACAATTGTTAGAAGTCAGGCATATGGCGTAACAATTGCTAAGTAATTATAAAATCAAATAAAGAATTCATGAATCAGGGGTACATATCATACATTGTGGTATGTACCTCTTTTTGATACTCATTTTCAATAAATTTCAAAAAAGTACTGTACAAAGAAAAATAGTATGCTATAATAACTTTTGTTAGATTATGCTAACTCAAATAAGATGAAACGAATAAAAGTTTCATTACATAATATAAAATAGGAAGGGTGAGTGCTATGGGAACAGCAGTTATTATTGTAGTATTACTTGTTATTGTGTGTATTTCACTAAAATCATCGCTGCGGCATTTTGCCGGTCAGGGTGGTTGCTGTGGAGGCGGCGCAGATGCACCAAAGAAGCTCAAGAAACGCTTAAAAGGTGTTATTACTCAGACACAGAAGTACGAAGTCGCTGGGATGCATTGCGATAATTGTAAAGTACGTGTGGAAAATAGTATTAATGAATTGTCAGGATTGGTCGGAAAAGTATCTATGAATGATAAGACATTAGAAGTACAGGGAGAGCGCGCATTTACCAGGGAAGAGATTTCAGATGCAGTGCATAGAGCAGGATATGAATTACTTTAAAATATGCATACATGGAAGTACATAGAAAAATATAAAATAATTATTTAAAAATATTGACAACTAACATTTATTAGTATATACTAACTGATGTATTGAAAATGATTATCATATTTGATAACAACAAGGAGGAACGTATGATGCCGTTAACAATGGTTGATATTGGAACAGAAAATACCATTTGCAAAGTTGGAGGAAAAGAAGAAACAAGAAGATTCTTAGAGAACTTAGGCTTCGTAGTAGGCGGTAAGGTTACAGTAATCTCTGAGATGGGTGGAAATATGATTGTCAACGTAAAAGATTCCAGAGTTGCCATCGGAAAAGATATGGCAAATAGAATAATGGTATAATACTGGAAGGAAAGGGAGATTAGAGAAGATGAGTACATTAAAGGAAGTACCTTGTGGCCAGACAGTGAAAGTTGTAAAGCTTACAGGGGAAGGACCGGTAAAGCGCAGAATTATGGATATGGGGATTACAAAAGGTGTTGATGTCTATGTGCGTAAGGTTGCACCATTAGGGGATCCGATTGAAGTTACAGTCAGAGGATATGAATTGTCACTTCGTAAAGCAGATGCAGAAATGATTGAAGTTCAGTAAAAGAAATGAAAACTGCCGGAATTCCGGCATATTTTATTGAATATAAGTTAGCCAAAACTTACAATAATAAGTTTCGATGAATTTGAAATAGTGTAGACAAATGACAAATAGGTATAACAAATAATGGTTGGATATATCTATTTGCTGTTTATAAAAGTGAAAAGATGAAGGAGATTGGAAATGGCAATTAAAATTGCACTTGCAGGTAATCCAAACTGCGGTAAGACAACATTATTTAATGCATTGACCGGCTCTAACCAGTTCGTAGGTAACTGGCCGGGTGTAACGGTTGAGAAGAAAGAAGGTAAATTAAAAGGACATTCAGATGTAACAATCATGGATTTACCTGGTATTTATTCATTATCACCATATACATTGGAAGAAGTCGTTGCAAGAAATTATTTGATTAACGAAAGACCGGATGCGATTTTAAATATTGTAGATGGTACAAATATTGAACGTAACTTATATCTGTCAACACAGATTATGGAACTTGGTATTCCGGTAATCATGGCAGTTAATATGATGGATATTTTAGAGAAGAACGGAGACAAGGTTCACATTGATAAACTTGCAAAGAAACTTGGATGTGAAGTTGTAGAAATCTCAGCATTAAAGGGAACAGGAATTAAGGAAGCTGCTGAAAAGGCTGTGAAACTTGCACAGAATAAGAGTGCTACACCGGCAGTTCATAAATTTGACAAAGATGTTGAATCTGTTATCGAATCTGTAGAAGAGAAGTTATCAGATATTCCGGCAGAACAGAAGCGTTTCTTCGCAATTAAATTACTTGAAAAAGATGACAAGATTGCAGGAAATATGAAGCAGGTTCCGGATGTTTCAGCAGAAATCAAATTATTAGAGGACAGAATGGATGATGATACAGAAAGTATTATCACAAATGAAAGATATACATATATTTCTTCTATTATTAAAGATTGCATAACAAAGAAGTCTCAGGGCAAACTTACAATTTCAGATAAGATTGATAGAATTGTAACAAACCGTTTTGCAGCACTTCCAATCTTTGCAGTCATTATGTTCCTTGTATATTATCTTTCTATTTCAACAATCGGTACATGGGGTACAGACTGGGTAAATGATAATTTATTCGGTGATGGCTGGCATATGTTTGGCATCGGTTCTGAAGAATATGATGAACTTGCAGGTGATTACAGCAGAGCAGACCAGATTCTTGCAGCAGTAGAAGATGGTGAAACATCAGTAGACATTTTAGATGATGCAGGTGAAGTATTAGAAACAGTAACAATTAATGCAGAGGCAACAAAAGAAGCTGAAGCAATCGTAGAAGCAGGAGAACCGGATCCGGCAGATTATGGTATGTGGGTACCGGGTATTCCAGCACTTGTTGAGAGTGGATTAGAAGCAGTAAATTGTGCAGATTGGTTATCTGGTCTTATCTTAGACGGTATTGTAGCCGGTGTTGGTGCAGTACTTGGTTTTGTTCCTCAGATGCTTGTATTATTTGCATTGCTTGCATTCTTAGAAGCATGTGGTTATATGGCAAGAGTAGCCTTTATTATGGATAGAGTGTTTAGAAAGTTCGGTCTTTCTGGAAAATCATTCATTCCTATGTTAATTGGTAGTGGTTGTGGTGTTCCTGGTGTTATGGCATCTCGTACAATTGAAAATGAAAGAGATCGTCGTATGACAGTTATGACAACAACATTTATTCCTTGTAGTGCAAAGTTACCAATCATCGCATTAATCGCAGGTGCGTTGTTTGACGGTGCATGGTGGGTTGCACCAAGTGCATACTTTGTGGGTATTGCAGCCATTATCTGTTCAGGTATTATTTTAAAGAAGACAAAGATTTTTGCAGGAGATCCGGCACCATTCGTTATGGAACTTCCGGCATATCATATGCCTACAGTTGGCAGTATTTTAAGAACAATGTGGGAAAGAGCGTCATCATTCATTAAGAAGGCAGGTACAATCATTCTTCTTGCAACCATTTTAGTATGGTTCTTAATGAGCTTTGGTTTTGTAGATGGTTCATTTACAATGCTTGAAGCAGAAGAAATTGATTCAAGTATCTTAGCAGCAATTGGTAATGTGATTGCACCAATCTTTGCTCCATTAGGATTTGGCAACTGGAAGATGGCAGTGGCAACTGTTACAGGTCTTGTTGCAAAGGAACAGGTTGTAGGTACATTTGGTGTATTATTCGGAGCTGGAGAAGTTGCAGAAAATGGTATCCAGATTTGGAATAACCTTGCACTTGAAATGACAGCAATCGGTGCGTATGCATTCCTTGTATTTAACTTACTTTGTGCTCCATGTTTTGCAGCAATGGGTGCAATTAAGAGAGAAATGAACAATAGAAAGTGGTTTGCATTTGCAATCGGATATCAGTGTGGATTTGCTTATTTAGTTGCATTATGTGTATACCAGATTGGTTCATTGATTATTGAAGGTACATTTGGATTTGGAACAGTTGTAGCAGTTATTATTATTGCAGGATTCGCTTATATGTTATTCAGACCTTATAAGGAAAGTACAACGCTGACAATTGATAAGAACCTTCAGAAGGCGTAAAAATTAAATTTACGAATGGCATATGCAGCAAATGCTCTGTATATGTCATTTGTAAAAGATACTTAGAAACTTTGTTTAGAAAGCAGGGTGTTTATAATGGGAACAGTATTTGTAGGTGCGATTGTAGCAGGTGTGGTAGCACTGGTTATTCGCAGCATGGTGAAAGACAAAAAACAGGGAAAGCCGATTATTAGCTGCGGTGGGGATTGCAGTAAATGTGGCGGACACTGCCATTAATCAGAATGCAAAATTGCAGGAAAGACGGGGTTAGACATGAAATTGGAAGAAAATAGTATAAATATTGAATCTCAGAAGTTTCAGACAAATGAGATGAAAAAAGAGCAGATTATTGAGATGCTCAAAGAAAGACATTGCCGCATTACGAGACAACGTTTGATGCTGCTTGATATTATTTTAGAAGAAGAGTGTGCCTGTTGTAAAGAAATCTATTATAAAGCCTTAAAACAAGACAAAAATATTGGAACAGCAACAGTTTATCGTATGATTAATACATTGGAATCTATCGGTGCAATTAATCGAAAGAATATGTATAAAATATCATGCGGACAGACTTGTGATAAAGATAATGTATGTACGGTTTGTTTAGATGATAATACAGAATATCATTTGTCAGCAAAGATGTGGCACAAAGTAATTGCACAGGGATTAAAGACATGTGGATTTATGGAAGGTCAGAATCTGAAAAGTGTTGTTGTAAGACAGTGTGAATGTTCATAAGATAGTGGGACCTGCTATGGAAAGGAATAGTCCATGGCAGGTTTCTAAAAAAACAAAGGTTAGTTATATCTAACTTAAATTAGTCTTGTTTATATGTGCGATTATAAATAGAAATGAATCAATAGGAAATAATAAGAATATGGTATCGTCGCTTATTGATAAGAATTACAGTTGATGTTTAATAAAAAGAAGCGGCAGTATTACTAGAAATGATGTATGACAGGAGAGGGAAAATGAGCAGAGATGTGTTTTGTATCTTTGAACAGTTAGATTTTTATGGTGTACATACGCAATTGGCATTGCAATGTGCACCGGTATTTGCGGGAATTAAAGTGTCGAATCTGCTATGTATTGCAAAAGAGCAGGAAGAAGAATTGAATCAGATTTTAAAAGATACCGCATTATTTCAATATAAGTTATTTTGTAATGGAACAAAGTGCACATATCTGATTTATGAGAAAGATGCATTGATGGCATATATCTGTTCAGAGCCGGTGCTGGAATTCTTAAAAGATGAAGGATATACAGATGTAAGATTGGAAGCTATTCTTGAGATGTTTCAGGAACGATATATAAAATATATGCAGCATCGCAGAGATTTTCCACATGAATTAGGGCTTTTATTGGGGTATCCGGTAGAAGATGTCAGAGGCTTTATTGAAAATGAAGGACAGAACTTCCTGTATTCCGGATATTGGAAGGTTTATGATTGCAAAGAGGAGCGGATTGCGTTGTTTGAACAATTTGATATTGTAACGAGACAGGTTGTAGAAATGATGCAGCGGGGAATGGATATGTGTGAAATTTATCATAAGTATTCAACAAAGTGTATCACGGCATAAATAATAGACAACACATTAGGAAAATAGGATAAATGGATAAGATGCAAATGAAATGATAAATTAGAAAAGGGGAATGATATGAGTATTGTAATTGTTGGAGGACATGACAGAATGGTCTGTCAGTATAAGAAGATTTGTAAAGCGTATAATTGTAAAGTGAAAGTGTTTACACATATGAGTGGGAATTTCAGCAGTCACATTGGCTCGCCGGATTTGATGATTCTGTTTACAAATACAGTATCGCATAAAATGGTTCGTACGGCGGTAACAGAAGCAGAAAAATGCAAAGCGGAAATCATACGATGTCATACGAGCAGTGGAAATGCGTTGAATTCAATTTTAGAACAGTGGCAGGTACAGCCTTGTTAATATAGGTCCTATTATTTGTACAAGTCTTTTAATTTGAGCTTTTGTATAAGATTGGAACGTTACAATTTTACGATTGTAGAGATATTATAATGAAAATGATGTATAAAGATGGCAGTTAATTTTTATTGGACAATAAATGTGCGGTAAGAAGTAATTATATCACTTTATACATCGTTTTTTATGTTATAAGATACAACTGATGATTTGTTTTGTGGTATATAGTTTTTAAAACGATATAATATAGAAAATAATACAATATTATCTTGACACAGAAGACAGGATGCATTACACTAAAATAAATAGTTTGATTATCAAACTAAATAAAATATTTAATCTTATAATAGGTTGGTTAGGGAGAAAGGCGAAGTGTAATGCAGGAATTAAGAATAGGGAACAAGGTGGCACAGGTACCAATTATACAAGGTGGTATGGGGGTTGGAATTAGCAGAAGCAGTCTTGCAGGAGCAGTTGCAAAAGAGGGCGGTATAGGCGTGATTTCGACAGCTCAGATTGGGTATGATGAACCGGAATTTGAACAGAATCCGTCGGAATGTAATTTGAAGGCAATTCACAAACATATCAGACGGGCAAAGGAGATTTCAGGTGGGAAAGGCTTGGTCGGTGTGAATGTTATGCGTGCTTTAAAAGATTACAAAGAACATGTACGGCAGGCGGTATATTCCGGTGCAGATGTTATTATTTGTGGAGCAGGTATTCCGACAGATTTACCTGGAATTCTTCAGGAATGTAAGGAGAAAGTGTCTGAATTACCGGCGATTGCACCAATTGTATCCTCAGAGCGTGCAATAGAATTAATTTTTCGTATGTGGGAGAAAAAATATCATACAACAGCTGATTTTTTGGTTGTTGAAGGACCGAAAGCAGGGGGACATTTGGGATTTTCCAAAGAAGTATTACAGCAAATGACATCGGAGCGGTTTGAACAGGAAATTCAAAAAATTATAATGTGTGTCCGTCAGTATGAGGGACGTTTTGCAAAGAAAATTCCGATAATTGTTGCAGGTGGTATCTATGATAAAAAGGATATTGCACGCATGATTTCCTTGGGGGCAGACGGGGTACAGATTGCGAGCCGTTTTGTGGCAACATATGAATGTGATGCTGCACAGGCGTATAAAGAGGCATATGTTCACGCACATTCAGAGGATATTGAGATTATAGACAGTCCGGTGGGGATGCCTGGAAGAGCTTTAAAAAATGCATTTACAGAAAAGATAGCGCGGCATAGAGAGAAAATTTCAAAATGTTATGGATGCCTTGAAAAATGTAATCCGGCAAAAGTACCATATTGTATTACACAGGCACTTGTTCGAGCCGTACAGGGGGATGTTGAAAATGGATTAATATTTTGTGGTGAGAATGTAGGAAGAATGAATAGGATATATTCGGTACAGGAACTTATGGCAGAATTGACAAGATAGGCTGATTATTTTAAGATGTATAGTATACAAATATAGTATGACAAAAAGTTTACGGATAGTTATTATGTAAGCAGCTGAAAATGGAGGGTATAAGATGAAGCATTATCTGATGGAAAAGATGTATGGGATTTCCTATTATTTGGAGATTTTTATATCAATGATTCTTGCAGTAGTGATTGCTTTTTTATCAATCAGGCTGGCATTTGATATTTTTGACATGGATTTGATGCTTTCTGAAGGAGAAGTATTTTCATTCTATTTAGAAAAGGCGATGAATCTTGCAGTAGGTGTAGAATTAATTAAGATGTTATGCAAGCATACACCGGGCACGGTTGTTGAGGTATTGTTATTTGCGATTGCAAGACAAGTGGTGGTATCTCATTCTGCAATTGTTGATACGCTTGTAGGTGTTTTGTGTATCGTCGCATTGTTTGCAACAAGAAAATACCTGTTTTTGCCACATGATGATGTGGATAAAATTACGCTGCGGGGAAGTCAGAGTGTAAAACTTGCGAACCGTTTGGCAAAGATTCATATCCCGGCAGAAGAAACGATGTTATTACGTGATGTTATTGCACAGAAACTACAGGAAGAAGATCACTCTGTGAGTGTAGGAGCATGTGTAGAATTTGACCAGTTTTCGTTATGTATAGCAAGTATGAATCAGAATAAGATTACAAGAGTAGAAGTATTGAAACAATAATCGAAGCAGGAAGATTCGGATTCTGGTTTTATAAAATTTCATAAAATATATTACAAAAGGACTGTACGATGACATACCGTACAGTCCTTTTGTAATATATTTAGGAAAAATGAAAAAATAATAGTTGTATGATATACATATATAAATCATGGCTAATTGATTGATATATAGACATCATTAACAAACCAACTAATGACAGTATACACAACGGTGTAAACTTTGTCAAATTATTTTTGATAAAAAAGTAAAAATTGTGCAAAATATCCAAAAATTGCAAATGTATTTCGAATCTGAAAAGTGGGAATATATTCACAAATGGCATATCTTTAGGCAACTTGAAATGCTTTAGAATAAGCGTAGTGATATGTTTTGATTAGGAGATGTGTTCAATTCATGGATAACGATGTTTATAATGGATGTTTGCGTAGATTGACTGAATATAGGAAAAAACACAATGTCAGCCAAAAGAAGATGGGGGAACTTCTAGGGGTTACACAAAGCCATTATAGCAAGATTGAGCAGGGGCAAAAGCTGGTATCATATACATCGCTTTTTCGTATGCAGGAGCAGAAAGTGGATATTGATTATATACTGACAGGCGTTCATTACAAAGAAAGTATATTAAATGAATATATTCAGCGTTGTGAAAAAGAACAGCAGGCAAATATGCTTGCACATATTATCTGGGTTATGCGTCAGGGAATATCTATTCAACAGTTACGAATAACGCAAAAAGAAAAAGTGGATTATCGTAAGATAGTTTCATTTTTACAAATGCGTACGGATAGTATGGTAAATGAGGATAAAGATACCGTATGGTTAAGTGTAAGAAAGTTAGATGGAAAAACACAGGAACAGATGGCTGAAAATCTGCACGTTGGAATTAAGAAGTACAGGCAGATTGAAAAAGGTACGACACAGCCGGATGCACAGGTTCTTTCAGAATTATATGACAAGTTAGGATATTTTCCTTCAATTATGATGCCGGAACTGACGGTGAATTTGAGTTACCTCAATGATATTTGGGAGCGGTTTGATAAAGATTTACAAAAAGATTTACTCAGTTGTATAGAGTCCGGATTTGAGTTAATCAGAATGGCATCGGGAAAACAAATAAGACATATCCGAAAGGAAGATGAAACAGAGGGGCATACATAGGGGGAATTGTATAATGCCACACTTACAGGAAGGATGAAGTGGAGACGTTATATGAAGAAAAACATATTGATATTGGAGAGTACAGATGTTTTAACAAAGACATTTGTACAAGAGGGGAAAGTAAAATATGATGAAGATATTCAGGTATATACAGCACGTTCGGCACATGAGGGAATCTGCCTTGCAATGGACTGCTATATAGATGTGTTTGTTGTTGATTTTGATATTGGAAAGAGCAGTAAGACAGATGGATTACAGTTTGTTGAATATTTAAGGCAGCAGGACAGATATCGTTTTACACCGGTTATTGCGGTATCAGACACCAAGGATCCGATGCAGTATGCATATAGTCATCTGCATTGTTACCAATATTTTGAAAAGCCTGTAGTGATGAAACAGTTTGCTGAAACGATTCAGGAAACATTGCAGTGTCCAATAACAAACAGGGAGAAGAGTCATCATTTTTTTAAAATAAAAGGAGTCTATCAGGCAATTCATACAGAGGATATTATCTATACGGAAAGTCATAACAGAGAATTAGAAATTTATACCAGGGAAGAACGTTATGTTGTACCGTATCTGACATGTGAGCAGTTTCTTCGCAGATATCATTCACAAGATTTCATTCAATGCAGCAAGCACACAATTGTAAATCAAACCTATATTAGTCAGGTAGATATGCCGAATCGATATATTCATCTGACACAGGGATATGGACATGTAGAAATAGGTCCGGCGTACAAGAAGAAATTAGAACAGTATATTAAAAATCGAATGTAAATTATAAAATATACCTGGAAACTATTCAGAAATTTGAAATAGTATGATACAATAAAATCAATAGTTGTATTTTAGAATAGTGAGGTTATACGTATGCTAAGTATGCGCGATTGTGAAAGATTGAATTTTAAAAAGGGTGAATGTCTATTTGAGGCAGGGACGAAGATTGATAAAGTATATCTTGTAATCAGTGGCAGTGCATCTGCAAGAAGCAATTATATCAGAATGAATTTGGAAAATGGTTCGATGATTGGTCTGATTGATTTATGTGCAGAGCAGTATCTTTATAATTATTATGCAGAAACAGATATGGCGGTGTTATCGTTCCGTATCAGTGGAATAGAGGAAATTGACAGTGTCAGATCCTTAGGTGTGAATTATCAGGAGTTGATTGACAGGTCTATGCTGTATCAGTTCGGTCAGATATATCAGGTATATACACAGTATTTTGATCCTTTTTTACATCAGCTTGCACAGATGCAGGATGAGAGAGCAGAGCAGCTGACAGTGGTAGATAAGGATACGTGTCAGTATTTGTGCGATATTGGTAATTTGGAAAAATCAATATTCCACGGTTTATTTAGTGAGCAGAATCATATTGCATCTTATCATATTTCTATGATAACAAAGGCTGTGAAGCAGGTAAATTCATTGATTTGTGAAGTGTTAGAACAGTTCAATCCTTCAGTGTTTGGATTCACACTGCTTGAAGCCGTTGAAGAAGTGCCAACACAGGAAGAGACGAATGAAGAAGCAGCAGAAGATGTTGCATTTGATTACGCACTTGTCAATGCAGAATGTAAGGATTCATTGAAACAGATATTAGATTATGCAGAGTTAGATGCACAGGAAACGATGAAATTCCAGATGCTTGTAGATAATTATAGAACACTTCCTGATCGTTTATCATCAGATAACGGGGTACGTGAATTAAGAAAACGTATATCAGAAGAATTTTATAAAATATACGAAGCAGTATTCTTAAAGTCGAGAAAAGATACACAGATTAGCAGGGTAATTGAACTGTTTTTGAATTTTGGTTATATGGAAGAACGGGAGTTCGACAGAGAAACACTCGCTGAGTTGTATTACTTTAAGCCGGAAAGAGGAACAGTTGCTTATCATGTATATACAATTTATGAATGGCTTTGTGCAATTTATGAGGGCAAAAGAGAACCGTCAAAGAATGAGTATGATAGTGATTACAAGGAACAGTTCCGTGAACTCAAAAAGAGCAGACCATTTACAAAGGCAGAAGAAAATGCATATTTTTCAGATCAGGATGCAAAAGTACGCTTTGAAATTGAGAATATGATGCGTGTAACAAATCGTATTACAAGCGGTGAAATAACAGTATTCTGTCCGATTCTTTCACAGACACGTTTTACACAGCAAATCAAACAAATGTTCTTGAGTGAGAAGAAGATTGCAGCAGCACTTGACAGCGTTTTAGATATTGATTATTCATTATTTCATAGAGAACAGATGTATTATGATGATAACAATAAGATTGAAAATATTATGGTGCAGAAACAGGTGCTGCCGGATGTAATTCTGATGCCGAATGTAGGCAGCCGTGGTATTATGTGGCAGGAGGTTTCTGAAAAGAAGAGAGATACGCCTGCAAGATTTGTTTTACCAGAATTCTTTATCGGCGATTTGAATAGTGTCATGATTACACTTGCAGGTACATTCCGTTGGGAAATGTGCAGAACCATTCAGGGGAATTACTGGAATGATTTAAGAGAACATTCGCTGACTGCTGATTATTGTGATTATATTCAGTTCTATCGCAAGAATAAGGATTTATCAGAAGAGGTTAAAGAAAAAGTTCGTACACAGTACAAGAATTGTAGAAACAACACAAGAGATATGTTCGTAAAAGATTATGAATCATGGATTAAATATGAGGCAAAGGGTGCATTGCGATTAAATAAAGTAACAAGACGAATTTTATACATCTACTGTCCGGCGGCAATCAAGTATCGTGAGAATCTTGAAAAACAGCCGGTATTTGCAGAGGCAGTCGGTCAGTTTTCAAGAGATCGTGTCAAAAAGATTAAAGAATTGAAAGGCTTCCATAGCAATATTGAAAAACGTGGAGGAACAGTTACTAAAATTCTAGAAGATAATTTGGCATTTTATGAAGAAATGTAATCTGAATTTACGAAGGATTTGTTTATTTGGGGGCAAAAGTTATGACAGAACGGATTCAAAAGCAAGATACTGAATCCTATGAAAAAGACAGGCTTACCGGATTGCCGGGAATGAGAGAGTTCTTTGAGTATACGCAGAGGCAAATTGATGAGAATAATCTGAAAAACAGCGTTAAGGGACAGTATATTGTGTTCTTTGATATACACAATTTCAAATCTTATAATATAAAGAAAGGTTTTGAGCATGGAGATGATGTATTACAGAGTATGGCTCAGATATTAGAAAGATTCTTTATGGGTGATTTGGTTGCCCGTTTTTCAGATGATCATTTTGTGGTATGGACACATAAAGAGCATCTAATGGATGCTGTAACGAAAGTACATGATGCATTTTCGTTAGCATACGAACGTGATGGAATGAGTATTAAAGCAGGAATCTATCATTTTTATGATAGGAAAACAAAAGTATCGACAGCATGTGATTTGGCAAAATTATCCTGTGACAGCATCAGATATGTAGCCGATGAATTTTTCTGTTGTTATAATGAATCCATACATCGTCAGAAAGAAGCAAACGACTATATTATTCATGAATTTGACCATGCAATACAAAATGGCTATATCAAAGCATATTATCAACCCGTGGTACGAACGATTAGTGGTGCATTATGTGGGTTGGAAGCACTTGCAAGATGGAAGGATCCGGAACGGGGAATGATTTCACCGGCCGGATTTATTCCTGCATTAGAAAGCAGCCGTCTGATATATAAGCTGGATTTGTATATGGTGCGTGAAGTTTGCAGGCAAATGAGAATGTGTATCGATGAGGGACTTGAAACAGTTCCGGTATCGTTTAATTTGTCCAGAATTGATTTTATTGTATGTCCGGTTTTTGATGAAGTGGAAAAAGTTTTGGAACAATATGATATTCCAAGAGACATGATTCGAATTGAGATTACCGAGTCAATGCTGGTAAAGGATGCACATTTTGTACAGGAGGAACTACAGAAGTTCAAAAATGCAGGGTATCAGGTGTGGATGGATGATTTTGGAAGCGGCTATTCTTCTCTCAATTTGTTAAAAGATTATCAATATGATGAAATTAAAATTGATATGGAATTTTTATCCAGTTTTACGGATAAATCCAAATCCATACTGACGTCCATGGTTTCCATGGCGAAAGAAATCGGTATGCAGACTTTAGCAGAAGGTGTCGAGACGAAAGAACAATTTGAATTCCTAAAAAATATCGGTTGCGAAAAGGTGCAGGGGTATTATTTTGGTAAGCCAATGGAGTTACAGGAAGCAATTGCAAACTGTAAGAAGCAGAATATGCAGGTTGAAACACGTGGCTGGCAAAGATACTATGATGAAATTGGAAGAACTGATTTTACGACGGACCGTCCGTTTGCTTTGTATGAATATCAAGAAGATACGGATAAATTGCAGCTGATGTTTATGAATTACCAGTATAAGGATATTTTAGCCGGATCGGGCGCAAAGACATTAGCAGAAGTTGAAGAAAATATCAATGCATCGTATTCACCGTTGACGAAGCAGTTTCGTGCATTTCAAATGAGAGTTACGGAGGATGCATTTTGTGAAATGGACTATTCAGTCCGAGGCCGTTCAATGCGTGTACGTGCAAGAAAAATAGCAGCTTGTGGCAACCGGATGGTATATCAGACGGAAGTAGCCAATCTGACAGCGAAGAATGAATCGATATATCAGAATCAGATGGAAGAAGTATTTCGGATGATGTATCTGATGTTTGATGGATTATATGTTGCGGATTTGGAAAAAGATATTGTAAACAGGGTTATGCATAATGGCCTTCTTGACAGACGCGTGCAACAGGAAAAAGTGACAGTCAGACAGGGATTGGAGATGTTTGAGCAGGAAAGTGTTTATTTTGCAGATAAAAAGCATTATAAAGAATGGACTTGTCTTGACGATATTATAGAACGAATTAGTGCAAGCGGAAATGGACATATATCAGAGTTGTTTCGTACAAAAGAATTAAGTGGAGCATATGTATGGAAGGTGCATCGTGTTATTGCATTGCCGGGAACCGGAAATAAAAAATTATTATTTGCCGTCATGGATACACCGTTGATGAAGCAGGATACGATGGAAAGAGTTGCTTATACAATGGGAATTGGCGGAATGATAGATACAGATTCTAAAATGGAATTATGGCAAAGTCTTGTAGATTCTAATCTGGCATATATTTTTTGGAAGGATACAGATAGAAAGTTTGTCGGTGCAAATCGAAACTTCCTGAATTTCTACGGTATTGCAGATTTATCGGAAATTGTTGAAAAGACAGATGAAGATATGCAATGGCATATTAATAATGATCCATACAGAAGTGATGAATGGGAAGTTTTGCGGAAAGGAAAAACAATGATGAACCGCGTTGGACAGTGTATTGTCCGTGGAGTTTCGCATACCATTATGGCAACGAAAGCACCGGTATATCATGAAGGAAAGGTAACCGGTTTGATTGGTTATTTTGTCGATTTGGATGAGTACATTCCGGGAGGCAAAGATAATTTAATGGAACTAAAAAAGACAGATGCGGTTACAGGTCTGATGAATCCATACGGAATGTTAATTACACTCTCAGAATATGTTAATCAGTGGGAGGCAAAAAGAGAGCCGTTTGCACTTGCAAGGATTACGATTAGGCAGCATCACCGTTCTGTTGATACATATGGAGTAGATACAATGAATAAGTTGTTGCGCTCCATTGGCGATGTTATACGCTCAGAGGTACAGTCAACGGCGGTGTGTGGAAGAATACACAGCTCGAATTTTAATATCTGTATGCAGTATCATAAAAAAGAAGAAGTACAATTAATGTTACAAAGAATCCATGATAAATTGTCCGCCATTCATGAATTATATGGCTATACGGTTACAATCAGGCCGGAGTATAAGATTCAGTATGTTGAAGACTTTGAAAGTACGCCGGATTTAATTGACTTGTTAATGAAAGTAGAAAAATAAAAAAGTATCTGTAGGGATAAAACGGAACCGGAGATGGTCGTTCATTCCTACAGATTTTTATTTTATATTCACACCCGAATTATATTGAGAAGCCGGATGTATATTTATTGCCACAAAAAGGCAATAATGATAAAAGATTTCATCAGATTGTATTAAATTAGATACTTGCAAAAAGTTGCTTGCTTTTCATGTATCAAGGTGTTATGATGTCATTGTAAAGAAATTGTTACAAAATTGTCAATGTCGGAAGACATTTATTTTTAAGGGACAAATTGTATACAATGTACAAAATGCAAAACAATCGATCAAGGAGGAAGTTCAAGATGTTAGAGAAAGAACAGTGGAACGGTTTCGAAGGCAGACTTTGGAAAGAAGAAATCAACGTTAGAGATTTCATCCAGAATAACTACAAGCCTTACGATGGTAACGAAGAATTTCTTGCAGGTCCTACAGAAGCTACAAACAAGCTCTGGGGAAGACTTCAGGAATTACAGAAGGAAGAAAGAGCTAAGGGCGGCGTATTAGAGTGTGAAACAGAAGTTGTTACAGGTCTTACAGCATATGGCCCTGGATATATAGATGAATCATTAAAGGATTTAGAAAAAGTTGTTGGTATTCAGACAGACAAGCCATTAAAGAGAGCATTCATGCCTTTCGGTGGTATTAAGATGGCTGAAGAAGCAGCTAAGCAGTATGGTTATGAACCAAATCCTGAATTCCATAAGATTTTCACAGAGTATCATAAGACACATAACCAGGGTGTATTTGATGCTTATACACCAGAGATGAGAGCTGCTCGTCACAGCCACATCATCACAGGTCTTCCAGATACTTATGGCCGTGGACGTATCGTAGGCGATTACAGAAGAGTTGCTCTTTATGGTATCGACTACCTTATGGAACAGAAGGCTAAGGATCACGCTAACACAGGTGATGGAACAATGACAGATGATATCATCCGTCAGAGAGAAGAAATCTCAGATCAGTATAAGGCACTTGCTGGTATGAAGAAGATGGCAGAAAGCTATGGTTATGATATTTCACAGCCAGCTAAGGATGCTAAGGAAGCTTGCCAGTGGTTATACTTTGGTTACCTTGCAGCTATCAAGACTCAGAACGGTGCTGCTATGTCAGTTGGTCGT